>FWWM01001214.1_pt1 | contig 79724 bp, 60 predicted proteins | sample 2228351 | NCBI WGS metagenome assembly FWWM01 (sample SAMEA103939774, study PRJEB20133) | metagenome | reverse complement strand
GCTCAGAATCGCAGACAACCTGTAATGGAATCCGTCAAGCTGTACCGCCTCGGCAATCCGTGGCGGAGTGGGAGAGATATGGAGCCGCGTCGCGCAACGACGGACCGCCAAATACGGGGCGCCGCCTCGCGCAACGACGGACCGTCAAGACCGTCAAGACATTCCGCCGCGTGGGATCTGTCGACCTGGCGACACATTCGCCGCATCAGAACTCGGCGTGACCCAGCGTGCGGGGGAAGGGGATCACGTCGCGGATGTTGGTCAGCCCGGTCAGGAACAGCAAAAACCGCTCCAGTCCCAGGCCGAAGCCGGAGTGGGGAACGGTGCCAAAACGCCGCAGGTCCAGGTACCATTGGTAGGCTTCGACATTCAGGCCCTGTTCCCGCATGCGCTGTTCCAGTACGTCGTAGCGATCTTCGCGTTGGCTGCCGCCGATGATCTCACCGACGCCGGGGACAAGCACGTCCATGGCCCGCACGGTGCGGCCGTCGTCGTTGACCTTCATGTAAAACGGCTTGAGCGTCCGCGGGTAGTCGTAGAGGATAACCGGGCCGCGCAGGTATTCCTCGGCCAGGTACCGCTCGTGCTCGCTCTGCAAGTCGTTCCCCCACTGCACGGGGTACTCCCAGGTTCGCCCGGCCCGCTGCAGGACCTCAATCGCCTCAGTGTAGCTCATCCGCCGGAACGGCGAATGCAGGACGTTTTCCAGCCGGGCCAACAGTTGCGGATCGACCCGCTCCTGGAAAAACTGCATGTCTTCCGCGCAGTCCTTCAGGGCGTCGCTGATGAGTCGCTTGAGGAACCGTTCGGCCAGGTCCATGTTGTCGGCCAGCTCGTAAAAGGCCATCTCTGGTTCGATCATCCAGAACTCGGCCAGGTGGCGGGTGGTGGTAGACGGCTCGGCGCGGAAGGTGGGGCCGAAGGTGTAGACTTTGCCGAGGGCACAGGCGTAGGCTTCGGCCTGCAATTGGCCGCTGACGGTCAGGTAGGTCGGCTTGCCGAAGAAGTCCTTGGAGTAATCAACGGGCCGGCCGTCGCGGGGGAGTTTGTCCGGATCCAAGGTCGTGACGCGAAAGAGTGCCCCTGCCCCTTCGCAGTCGCTGGCGGTGATGATGGGAGTATGAACGTAATAAAAACCATTTTCGTGGAAGAACTGGTGGATGGACAGGGAGACCCGGTGCCGCAGGCGGCAGACGGCCCCGAAGGTATTGGTCCGCGGCCGCAGGTGGGCGATGGTACGCAGGAACTCGTAGCTGTGCCCTTTTTTCTGCAGGGGATAGGCCGCCGGGTCAGCCTCGCCGATCACCTCCAGGCGTTCGGCGAGCAGCTCCGTGGCCTGCCCCTTGGCCGGCGACGCCTTGATCTCACCCGATACTGCCACGCTGGCACCGGTGTGAACCCGCCGGATCGTTGCCTCATAGTCGGGCAAGTCCGCCGGGGCGATCACCTGCAGGTTGCCCAGGCAGGAGCCATCGTTGACTTCGATGAAACTGAAACCGCCCTTGGAATCGCGGCGGGTCCGTACCCAGCCGCGGACCAGAACCTTGCGGCCGATCGCTTCCGGCCGCCGCGCCGCCGCTACGGTGATCGTCTCCATGGCAAGTCCTTCGTGTGGCCTGCCGTGTGGGGGATAGCCCCCGGCGACCCTGTCCGCCGCGGCCCCCGCCAACGTCTTCCACAGCATGCCTCCGCAGCAAGCCTGTCGGGGTCAACCAACTCGGGCTATCAGGGTCACCAACTCGGGCCACCGTTATTAGGGTCAACCAACTTGGGCCACCGTTATTAGGGTCAACCAACTTGGGCCACCGTTATCAGGGTCAACCAACTTGGGCCACCGTTAGGGTCCATCATAATCATCTCCGGCTGTTACCGGCAGGGAAAACCGCTGCCTTCGCTGCCGGACCAACAGTATTGTGGCCTGCCCCGGATCCGGCCGATAATACCGCTGTTACCCCGGATCTGGCCGATATTACCGCCGTTACCAGCGACGGGTCCGCAGGTTGTGCAACATTTTGCCAGACCGGGCTTGTCCGTTGACCGGAACGTACTATACTGTACTTTGTGAAAAAACCGACAAAGTAAGGATTCGATGGAGTCCGACGGCATGAGAAAACACACCCGTGGCGGCGTCAGCCTGAACAACGACCCGCCCGGCCGACAAAGCTACCTCACCTGTTATTTTTTCGGCGACTTTGTCGGTTTTTTCACAAGCCAGGCTACACTCGCCCCGGCGGTTCACTAGATCAATAGCACCGCCGGGGCATAAGCGGCCAAGCTGGCTGGCCTGGTCGCCGCCCCTGCAGGTGGAGGAGCGACACGGTGCATCCCGCAAACACCACTCCGATCGCCGCTCAGTCCCGCGACCCAAACGACTCCTACATTTTGCGTGGTCTGGCCGGGGCTTCCTGCGGCATGGGGTTTTTCAGCCTGATCGTTTTCTGGTGGACGCCGTTTGGAGGCTTTTTGGCCACTGTCGGCCTGGCCTTGGGCCTGTTTTGCGTGTTCCGCGGGGTCAAAGGGGGGCTACGCGGCGAGCTGTACGCCTTGGCCGGCACTGCCATTTGTGCCACCAGCTTGGCCATTTCCCTGACACTCAACCAGGCCCTGCGGTATCTGATGTGGGACGTGTGGTAAACCTGGTTTTCCGGGCGGGAGTAGGTTATGCCGCAGATTTTTCCCAAAGCTGCCAATCCGATTGCCCGCGTGGTCGTTCTCGGCATGCCGCTACTGTTCGGCACGGCAGGGCTTACCGGGGCCGCGTTTTACCGCTCCTCGTACGCGACCGGAGTCGACGAGATCCCGCCACAACCGGTGGCCTTCAGTCACGCCCACCACGTAGGCCAACTGGGCATCGACTGCCGCTACTGCCACACCTCGGTGGAACACTCGAGCTCGGCCAACATCCCCCCGACCAAAACCTGCATGAACTGCCACCAGCAGATCTGGCAAGGCTCGGACATGCTCGCCCCCGTACGGCACAGCTACCGCGACGACATCCCGATCGAGTGGAACCGGGTCCACAACGTCCCGCACTACGTGTACTTCAACCACTCCATCCACATTGCCAAGGGGGTCGGCTGCGTCGAGTGCCACGGCCGCGTCGACCAAGTCAACCTGACCAAACAGCACGCGACCCTGCTGATGGAATGGTGCATCGCCTGCCATCGTGAGCCGGAAAAGTTCCTCCGCCCCCGCTCCGAGGTCTTTAGCATGACTTGGACGCCGGCCCAGGGGGGGGTCTGGAAGGAAGAGGACTTCTTCCACAACGGCGTCCGCCCCGACGGCAGCAAGGAACCACTCATCGGTCAACCCCGGCCCACCGACCAGCTCGAGTTGGGTCGATTGTTGAAAGAACATTACAAGGTCCGGGACAAAGTGACGCTCACCAACTGTTCGATGTGCCACCGCTAGGACCAGGGATTGATGTTGCCAAGTTGTTGAGCATAAACGACTTATGATGGATCGACCGAACGTGTGAAATGGCATGCGTTCGACAGGAAAAAGCTGGATCCTGGGCAGTTGACAGCTGGAGAGTTCACGGATCAGGCCTGATACTCCGGGCGGCCCCACCCGCCCGTTGCGAGCGAGGGAATGATGGCCCGCGAGCAGTTGCATTCTGACAGTCCGTTACCATCGGTTTCCGGCGTCACGTCGCACCCGGCGGGCGAGCCGTTGCTGCCCCGGGCCGGCGAGGCGATCGTAAAAAACTTGCGCGAGGATGAATTCCCCGAAGGGGCCGCCGAATGGACCGACGAAGTGAGCCGGCGGCGCTTCCTGACCATCATGGGGGCCTCCCTGGCCTTGGCCGGGGCTGCTGGGTGCAATGTTCGCCCGGCACCAGCACGCAAGATCGTCCCTTACACCGTCCAGCCCGATGAAATCACGCCGGGCGTGCCGCTCTACTTTGCTACGGCTCACCCCCTCGGCGGCTACGGCACCGGCGTCCTCGTCCGCAGCAACGAGGGCCGCCCGACCAAAATCGAAGGCAACCCGGATCACCCCTCTAGTCGCGGCGGCACCACCGCCATCACCCAAGCTAGTCTGTTAGACCTCTACGACCCGGACCGCTCCCAGTTCCCCACCCACCGCGGCCTGCCGGTCGGGTATGAACAGGTCATATCGGCCACGCGACAGGAACTCTATATCGGCAACGAACCCAAGAAGGACCGCCGCCTGCGGATCGTCACCGAGACGGTGACCTCCCCCACCCTCGCCGCGGCGATCGAGCGATTGCTCAACGACTTCCCGCAGGCCAAATGGGTCATCCATGACGCCGTGGGGCGGGACAACCTCCGTGAAGGGTGCCGCCGCGCCTTCGGCCAGCCCTACAACGTCATCTACGACCTGACCAAGGCTGATGTCATCCTCTCGCTGGATGCCGACTTCTTGGAAAGCGGCCCCGGCAGCGTCCGCTATGCCCGTGATTTTGCCAGCCGTCGGAAAATCCGACAGTCCGCCGCCAAGGGGAACCCGACGGTCGACGGCGTCCCCCCCGACCAGATGAACCGCCTCTACGCCGTCGAGGCGATGCCTTCCCCCACCGGCTCGGTGGCCGACCACCGCTTGGCATTGCCTAGCAGCCTGATCGAATCCTTTGCCCGCGAGCTGGCCCGGGCCTTGGGCATGAGCCATGTCCCCGCTCCCGCCCCCCTCCCCGCTACCGCCCAAAGCTGGATCCGACCTTTGGCCGACGATTTGAACAAGCACAAGGGACGCTGCCTGGTCATCGCGGGCGACCACCTCCCTGCTTCCCTGCACGCTTTGGCCCTTGCCATCAATCACCATCTCAATGCCATCGGCCAGACGGTCATTCTCACGGATCCAGTGGAGGTCCGCCCCGATGGCAAAGTCATCGACCTCCCCGCACTGGTCAGTGAAATGCAGAACAAGCAGGTCGATGCCTTGCTGGTGCTGGGCGTGAATCCGGCCTATACCGCGCCCGGCGACGTACCCTTCGCCGAAGCGGTCCGCGGCGTGCCGTTCAAGCTCCACCTCGGCACGCACGTGGACGAAACGGCGGTCGTGTGCGAATGGCATGTCCCGGAAGCCCACTACCTGGAAACCTGGGGAGACATCCGCGGCCACGACGGCACCGTCACCATCCAGCAGCCGCTGATCGCCCCCCTCTACGGCGGCAAATCCGCCATCGAGCTGCTTGCCGACATCACCCAGGCCCCCTACCGCGATGGCTACGACATCGTCCGGGAGTATTGGCGTAAACGGTTCGAGCAGGAAAAGCGGCCGGGGGTATTCGACATTATCTGGCAGGAGTCGGTGCGACGCGGCACGGTGGAGGGCACGGCAGCCCGGCCAATCCCGCCGCAAGAGTTGAAACTGCAGGCAGATTGGAACCAGAATCCCTCCCCCGCCCCGTCCGGCGACACCAGCCTGGAGATCAACTTCCGGCCTGATCCCATGCTTTACGACGGCCGTTACGCCAACAACGGCTGGCTCCAGGAGTGCCCCAAGCCCGTCACCCGCATGACGTGGGACAATGCCGTCTATATGAGCCCCAATACGGCCCAGAAGCTGGGCATCGATATCCGCTTCCGCTGGACGGCGGGCGAACACGGCCGGGCGGAAGTCCCCGTTGTCGAGCTGAAATACCGCAACCGCTCCGTGCGGGCACCCGTGTGGGTTTTGCCCGGCCACGCCGATGACTCTATCACCGTCCATCTGGGCTTTGGCCGCACCCGCGCGGGCAAGCACGTCGCCCACACGCCGCATGAACCCAACGCGGATGGCCAACCCGTGCGGGGCTTCAACGCCTACCTGCTGCGCACAGCCGATGCCCCGTGGTTTGGCCGCGGCGCCACCATCACCAAGACTGCACGGACCTATTTCCTGGCCTGCGTGCAAGGGCAATGGGTCTCGAACCAGCGGGATCCGTTCTCGGGGATGGACATGGACCGCCGCCCGGTCCGGTATGGCACCCTCGAGCAGTACAAGCAGTTCCCGCAGTTTGCCAAAATCCCGCCGATGGCCGCGGGGGAGTGGGAACTGATCAACGAAAACATCCCGATGCCGCGGGACGATAAGGGGGATCATTCGCATCACGGTCGTAATGACCACCATTCGAGGGACTCGCATCCGAATAACGGTCACGGCGGTCATGACCCACACGACGGCCACGACGGCCACCACGACCGCCGTCTCCACCCGCTGACGATGTACCGGCCGTCCGAGAACCTGGCTCCGGACCTGCGGCCGGAACAGCGGCGGCGGTGGGCCATGGCCATTGACCTGAGCGCCTGTACCGGCTGCTCGGCATGCGTGATCGCCTGCGTCAGCGAAAACAACACCCCGGTGGTCGGAAAAACCGAGGTAACCCGCGGCCGCCTTATGCACTGGATCAACATCGACCGTTACTATGTCGGCCCGCAGGACAAACCGGAACAGATGCAGACCTACTTCCAGCCGCGAATGTGCGTCCAGTGCGAAAATGCCCCTTGCGAGGTGGTCTGTCCAGTCGGAGCGACCGTGCACTCCAGCGACGGCCTTAACGACATGGCTTACAACCGCTGCGTCGGCACCCGCTATTGCTCGAACAACTGCCCGTACAAGGTCCGGCGCTTCAATTTCCTCACCTACTCCGACTGGTCGACCGGCACCCTGAAGCTGGGCCGCAATCCGGAAGTGACGGTCCGCAGCCGCGGGGTAATGGAAAAATGCACGTTCTGCGTGCAGCGCATCCGTGCGGCGGAGATCGTCGCCGAGCGGGAGGGCCGTGGCATCCTCGACGGCGAAATCGTTACTGCCTGCCAGGCGGCTTGCCCGACGGGTGCGATCGTTTTCGGCGACATCAACGACCCGCACAGTACCGTCAGCCGCTGGAAACGCGAACCGGCCAACTACGGACTGCTCGCCGAGCTGAACACCCGGCCGCGCCTGACTTACCTCGCCGCCTTGCGTAACCCGAATCCTCAGATGCCGAAGGGAAGCTGACCGTGGCGACTGTGGAACACGCTCACTGGAAACGACCGACCGGCTTACCCCTCGAGCCGGAAATGCACCCACTGGTGGAGAAGAAACACTCCCTCGTCTCAGTGGGTGAAGCCCTCGGGGACATTGTCTTCAAGCCACACCCCCGCGGCTGGTGGCTCGGCTTTCTGGCTGGATTTGCCATGCTGCAAATCCTGCTGGTGGCCATAGCCTGGCTGTTTTACATGGGTGTGGGGATTTGGGGCATCAACGTCCCGGTGGCCTGGGGTTTCGCCATCGTCAATTTCGTCTGGTGGATCGGTATTGGCCACGCCGGCACGCTCATTTCCGCCATCCTGTTGTTGATGCACCAGAAATGGCGGACCAGCATCAACCGCTTCTCGGAAGCTATGACCATCTTTGCGGTTATGTGCGCCGGTATGTTTCCGCTGCTGCACATGGGCCGGCCGTGGTTCTTCTACTGGCTATACCCCTTCCCCAACGTGGCCGGTGTCTACCCGCAATTCCGCAGCCCGTTAACCTGGGACGTGTTCGCCGTCACCACCTACTTTACCGTCTCGGTGGTGTTCTGGTACATTGGCCTGATCCCCGACCTGGCCTCGCTGCGGGATTCGGCGCCCACGCGGCTCCAACGGATCATTTACGGCCTGCTCGCCTTAGGCTGGCGCGGCTCGGCCATCCACTGGCGGCGGTACGAAAAGACCTACCTGATCCTGGCCGGCCTGTCGACGCCACTGGTGCTGTCGGTGCATACGGTGGTCAGCTTCGACTTCGCTGTATCGATCGTGCCGCTGTGGCACGCGACGATCTTCCCGCCGTTTTTCGTGGCGGGGGCCATCTTCTCTGGCTTCGCGATGGTCGTGGCCCTGGCCATCCCCGTGCGGCGATGGTACGGCCTGGAAGATTTCATCACCGATCACCACCTCGACCTGTGCGGCAAGGTCATGCTGGCCACGGGCATGCTCGTCTGCTACGGCTATTTCAGCGAAGTCTGGATGGCCTGGTACGGGCATTCCCTTTATGAATGGGGGACCACGATCGAACGCCTGTTTGGACCATATGGCTGGTCGTACTGGGCGTTGATCTTCTGCAATCTGGTCGTACCGCAACTGCTGTGGTTCCGCTGGGCCCGCCGCAGCGACTTTTGGCTTATGCTGGTCTCGATCTTCGTACTGATCGGGATGTGGTTTGAACGGTACGTGATTGTGATCACCCTGAGCCGGGAGTACATCCCCGCGGCGTGGGGCCGGTATGCCCCGACGATCTGGGACTACGCGACCATGATCGGCTCGATGGGGCTGTTCCTGACCCTGTTTTTCCTGTTCGTCCGGTACTTGCCCATGATTTCGATGTCCGAGACCCGTGAGATGCTGCCGCGTGACCAAGGCGGCGGCGGCGCTCACTCGATCCTGGAGAACGCGCCGTGAGCGAGGCAGTCCCGACGTCCGCAGACACCGCCGGCCATGCGGCCACTCCGGTACTCTATGGCCTGCTGGCCGAATTCGACAATAGCGAGGCAATGGTCCATGCCGCCCAGGCGGCGACCGCGGCCGGCTATACCCATATGGACTGCTATAGCCCCTATCCGGTCGGCGAGGCGGCGGATGCCCTCCGCTTCCCCAAGTCGGAAATGGGACCGGTTATGTTCCTCGGCGGCCTGACGGGGGCCATTTCCGGCTTCATCATGCAGTATTGGGCCGGCACATATGGTTATAGCCTCAACGTCGGCGGCCGCCCCTATTTCAGTTGGCCGTCGTTCGTCCCGGTAACGTTCGAACTGATGGTCCTCACCGCTGCCTTGACCGGCCTGTTCGGGCTGATCGCCCTGTGCGGTCTGCCCCGCTACCACCACCCCCTGTTCAACTGCAAAACCTTTGACCGGGCCACGCGCGATCGGTTTTTCCTATGCATCGAAGCCACGGACCCCAAATTCGACCGCACCGCAACCCGCGAATTTTTGCAGACCCTCAACCCCCTGTCCATCGAGGAGGTGCCGGACGAATGACCCTGCGGACTTGGCTAGCCGGCACGACGGTTGGTCGTTGGCCTGTTGGAACGGTCATTGCTGCGGCGATCCTCGTGGCGGCCGCGGGCGGCTGCCGCCAGAAAATGGCCCAGCAGCCCTATTACCGCCCGTATGAGCCGAGCGAATTCTTCGCCGATGGGCGCTCGGCCCGCCCCCTCGAGCGCGGCGTCATCCACCGCGCCCAGTACCTGGAAACCGACCCCATCGCTACCGGCCTGACCCGGGAAGAATGGGAACGTGCCTACCGCATCCAGGCCAATCCGGCGGTGGACCTCAAAAACCCCGCGCCGATCGAAAACCGTGAATACGCCGTCGGCGCACCACGGTTCGACCCCCGCGACAAGGACAAACCGAAAATCTACGTCGAGGAATTCCCCTTCGAAATGACCCTGGCCGACCTGCGGCGGGGGCAAGAACGCTACACCATCTACTGCGCCGTCTGCCACGGTCCGCTCGGCAACGGCCAGGGCAAAATCTGGGAACGCGGCTACCTCACCCCGACTTCCTTCCACACCCAAAAAGTATCGCCGCATGAAATCGACGTCCGCAACCCAACGGATATTCCCCTCGGCTACTCCCGCGGCTACGCCCTATGGGGGATCAAAATCCCGCTGCGGGATGCCCCGGTTGGCTACTACTTCGAGGTGATCACCCGCGGCTACGGCGGCATGCCCAGCTACTCCGCCCAAATCCCGCCGGCCGACCGCTGGCGGATCATCGCTTACATCCGCGTGCTCCAATATAGCCAGCAGATGCCTAAAGAGTTATTGGATAACGATTTAGAGCAGAAATTATCATCGAAGACCGATAATGTGGGAGGGAAAAAGTGACCCAGGATCCCCCCGTCCCGAACGGCCAATCCGCTCCCGCCAACGGCAACGGCGACCCTCTTGCTCCCCTGAGCCGTCTGGCCCTGACCGGCCTGATCGCCGGGGCACTACTCTATTTGATCGCCGGACTGGCGCACCTGTCCGCCGCGGGGACGTCCGAAGCCAGCCACACGGCCCGGCTCCGCTTCGGCACGGCGTTCTTGACCGGATATATTTATTGGCTGAGCCTGCCGGTGGGGGCAATGACCCTGCTGATGATCTCCTACCTGGTGAAAAGCTCCTGGGGCGTGCTTTTGCGGCGATTTTTGGAAGCCGCCACCAAGACGCTGCCGATGTTCATCGTGCTGTTCATCCCGCTCGCCTGGCTGGCCAGTAGCGAACACTCGCCGTATTGGTGGACGCACCCGGAATACGCCGCACCGCCTCCCGACGCCGCAGCTAGCCCGGAGAAAAAACTGGCCGAAGGAAACCCCGACAAGCGACAGCTCACCGAAGACGTCGGCAAGGCGATGATCCGCCGGGCCATCGAACGGGAACAGGAGCTGCGTGCCCAAGGGACGTTCGGCTTCCTGTCCATCCCGGCGTTTATCGGCACCGCCGTGGTGTTGTTCGCCGTCTGGGGCATCCTGATCTGGTTCCTCAACAAATGGGGGGAGGAAGCGTCCGACACCACCGATACGGATCGCGTCGATCGGGCCTTGGAAAAGCTGAAGAACATTTCCGGGCCGGGCATCATCCTGTACGCCCTCACGATGACCGCCGGAGCGACCCATTGGGTCATGTCGCTGGAGCCGAGCTGGTCCTCGACCATGTTCCCCGTGATCTTCGGCATCAACCAGTTCCTGACCAGCTTCGCCCTGTGCCTGGCGACGTTCCTGTACCTGTCGAACCGGTCGCCGCTGAAGGACGTCTTGCGTCCCAAGTTCCAACTGGACATGGGCACGCTGCTTTTGGCAATGACGTTGCTATGGTCTTACACCTCGTTTTCGCAGTTCATGCTGGTGTGGGTGGGGAACCTGCCGGAAGAGATCCCGTTTTACCTGAAACGTTCGGTCCCGCAATGGGGTTTGTGGTACTGGGTGTCGCTGGCACTGATCTGCCTGCACTTTGCAGTGCCGTTTGTGCTGTTGCTGTTCCGCAACATCAAGCTCCACCCGGTGCGGTTGCGCGCAATGGCGATTTTGCTGTTAGTAATGTGTGGCGTGGACGTGACGTGGTGGATCGAGCCTGTTTTGCCGCATGAGGGACATTTTCCGTTCTGGCTAATGGATGTGGGTGCCATCCTGGGGATTGGTGGCGCCTGGGGGCTGCTGTGGGTCAACTTCCTCAAGAAGCGGCCACTGCTGGCAGAAGCGCAAACATTCTGGCTACCGGAGGAGCATCACCATGAGCAGCACGGATAGCCACAACCAGTACGATCCGCACGGCGAAGCGGTGCTGTCCGATCCGGACGCCGCGGCTATCGAGCGTGGCCACGAAGCCGACCGCTACGATCCATACAGTGTGTGGAGCGTCCCCGTTATCGTGGCGCTGTTTTTCGTGCTGGCTTTTGTGACTACGACCATCTTGTTTTACTATCTGGCCCCCAGCAAGCCGGATCCGGCGGCCCACCCGCTGGCCGTGGAACGCAATCAGGCTCCGTTGCAGGAACGGCTTGGCCGCATCGGCCGCGGCCGAGAGATCGACCAGCCGCGGCTAGAACCGCTGCGGATCCGTACCGGCGACGCCCGGGCCATTACCCGCCCGGAAGCTCCTGAAGGGAACTCGCCGGAGCTGCACCCAGAGGATTTGCGTCCGTCCCCCACTAAGACACCGGAATTGTACCGCCGGGAATGGATCGCCGAGGGCAAACTGGCCCGCCTGCCGGTGGACGAAACCATGGAGCTGCTGATCAAGAAGGGCCAGTTCGCCGTCAGCAAAAATCGGCAGCCGCCGCGCCGCTCGACGGAGATGCCAACGGCGGCCAACGCAGGGCGACCCGCCCGCCCGGCGACAGGAGAGGTAATAGCCCCCCCGACGCCGCAACCGCCGTCGGCGCCCCAGCCACGGGAAAAATGATCGGGAGCCATCGACGCCATGCTACGTGGATTTTTCGGCCTGCTCATCGTGCTGTTCGTGGCCGGGCTATTGGCCATCGCCATGGCCCAGCCCCGCGTCGAAGCCGGGATCGATGAACGGATCGGCGTGCAGGTGCCTTTGGACCTACCCCTACGCGACGAGAATGACCAGCCGACCACGCTACGCGACTGCATGGGTGGCAAACCCACCATTCTGGTACCGATGTACTACCGCTGCCAGATGAACTGCAACCTGATCTTGCGTGGCTTGGTCGAAACCCTGCGGGACATGCCGCCTGACTTTAGCGTCGGCAAGCAGTTTCACGTCGTCTGCCTGAGTTTTGACCATCGCGAACACGGCGACCTAGCCCGGGCCAAAAAGGACGTCGTCCTGCAGGAATATGGCCGGCCCGACGCCGAAAACGGTTGGCGGTTCCTTACCGGCAGCAAAGAGTCGATCGCCCAGACCATGGAGGCCATCGGCTACCGCTTTGAGTTCGACAAGGCGTACAAGGAGTACAACCATCCCAGTGCGATTATCCTGCTGTCGCCGCAGGGGGTCACCACCCGCTACTTTTACGGCTTCCGCTACGATGGCGAAATCCCCCTGGCTGGCGACATGGTCGAGCAGCCGGATGGCACCCGCAAGGTGCCTACCACCACCCTCCGGCTATCCATCATCGAGGCGGCCGGGGGCAAGGGCGGCTCCGTGCTCGACCGGCTGATTTTGCTCTGTTACCGGTTTGACCATTTGAACAAGGGATATGCGGTCAATGTCCTGCGGGTGGTGCAGCTCGGCGGACTCCTGACCGTGCTATTTCTGGCTATTGGAGTGGGAATCGCTTTGTGGCGGGAGCATCGTAGCCGCCTAGCCGATGCCCCCGCTATGCCGCCCCACCCGGCACACTGAACCCGGGCACACGACAAGCAATACAGGCTTGATAAACAGGAGGTGTGGCGTGAACTATCTGCTCCCTCTGATCCCCGAACGGGCCGCAACACTGGCGGACCGTTTTGAGGCGTTGTTTTGGTACATCACGATCACCGTCAGCACCGCTGGCCTGCTGGTTTACGCATTCATCGTTTACTGTTGCTTCCGATACCGGCGTTCCCGCTCGCCCGGATCGACCCCGCGGATCGTCGGCTCCCACCGGCTCGAGATCGCCTGGACGATCATTCCCACCATCGTGTTTTTCAGCTTCTACTTTTGGGGCGTGGCGGTGTACAACTACGCCTTCCATCCGCCGGAAGACGCGATGGAGATCTTCGTCATCGGTAAACAGTGGATGTGGAAGGCCCAATATCCCAATGGGCAACGGGTCATCATTGGCGGCAATCCTGCTAACATGGCAGAGCCGGATCGCCAGCGGATTGGCAAACTGGTCATCCCCATCGGCCAGCCGGTCAAGATCACATTGACCAGCGAAGATGTTATCCACAATTTCGGCGTCCCCGCGTTTCGCAGCAAAATGGACGTGCTGCCCGGCCGCTATACCTCGGTCTGGTACCACCCCACAAAATTGGGCGAATACCACATTTTCTGCGACCAATACTGCGGCACCTGGCACTCGTTGATGGTGGGCAAGATCGCAGTGGTGACCCGCGAAGAGTTTGAGGATTTCCTGCTGGGCGCGAACAACCTGCAGGGGAGTGAAAACGCCGTGGACGGTTCGCTGGCGGCGGAGGGACGACAGTTGTTCCTGAAACTGCAGTGCAGCACCTGCCACACCGCCCGGCCCACTGCCCGTGCTCCGGTGCTCGAGGGACTCTATGGCAGCAAAGTCCCCCTCAAGGGTAACCGCACGGAAATCGCCGACGAGGCATACATCGTCGAATCGATCCTCAAGCCGCGGGCCAAGGTCGTCGAAGGATGGGAGCCGATCATGCCTTCGTACGAGGGGCAGGTTACGGCGGAGGAGCTGACCGCATTGGTGCAGTACATCCGCAGCCTCAAGTCCGGCACGACGCCTAGCCGCACGGAATATTTCCCGGTGCCGGTCGGCGCCCCGACCGAGCGGCCATCGCCGGTTTCGCCGGAGAAAAAGTAAAAAATGATCAGACGAAGTATGACGTTATGAAAACCTGAAATGATCACTGATAAATACACAAATCAGGGGAACTGCCGGAGGGTGCAACGATGAGCATAGCCATATCGCGTAGCGGTTTGGTTTCCGACCGTCCGCCGCCGGAACCGCCGCCGGCCGAGCCGAACTATCTTAACCATAGTTACGGCATTTGGTCGTGGCTGTTGACCACTGACCATAAGCGAATCGGTCTGTTGTATCTCATATCGATTACGGCGTTTTTCGTCGCGGGCGGCATCGCCGCAGGACTGGTGCGGCTTAACCTGATTGCCCCCAACGGCGCCATCATGACGGAAGACGCCTATAACCGTGCATTCACAGCCCACGGCGTGATCATGTTGTTCTTTTTCCTGATCCCCGCCGTGCCGGCCGTGTTTGGCAACTTCTTTATTCCGATGATGATCGGAGCCAAAGACCTCGCCTTCCCGAAGCTCAACCTGGCGAGCTGGTATGTATTCATCCTCGGTGCGGCGTTCGCCGTGTGGTCGGTGCTGGTCGGCGGCATCGACACCGGCTGGACCCTCTATCCGCCGTACAGCACACGGGCCAGTCAGGCCAGCGTCATCCCGGGGGTACTGGGAGCTTTCATTTCCGGTTTCAGCTCGATCATGACCGGCCTGAACATCATGGTCACGATTCACAAGATGCGGGCACCGGGGATGACCTGGAACCGCCTGCCGCTGTTTGTGTGGGCGCTTTACGCGACCAGCCTCATTCAGCTTCTGGCCACGCCGGTCGTGGCGATCACCTTGCTGCTGCTGGTCGTCGAGCGGGCGTGGGGCGTGGGGATCTTTGACCCCTCGATCGGCGGCGACCCCCTGCTGTTCCAGCACCTGTTCTGGTTCTACTCCCATCCGGCGGTGTACATCATGATCCTGCCCGGCATGGGGGTAGTCAGCGAAGTGATCACCTGCTTTAGCCGCAAAAACATCTTCGGTTATACGGCCGTGGCCTGGTCGAGCGTCGGGATTGCGGTGGTCGGCTTTCTGCTCTGGGCCCACCACATGTTCGTGGCCGGAATCAGCTTCTACTCGGCCCTGCTGTTCAGCTTCTTGAGCATGTTGGTCGCCGTACCGTCGGCCATCAAGGTGTTCAACTGGACAGCCACTCTCTACCGCGGCTCGATCACTTTCCAGGCGCCGATGATCTTCTCGCTGGGCTTCATCTTCCTGTTCACCATCGGTGGCCTGACCGGGCTGTACCTGGCCACACTGGGCACTGACATCCACTTGCACGACACGTATTTCGTGGTCGCCCACTTCCATTTTGTGATGGTCGGCGGGATGGTCATGGCCTACTTCGCCGCGCTGCACTACTGGTGGCCGAAGATGTTCGGCCGGATGTACTCCGACTGGTGGAGCCGATTGGCGGCGATGATCATCATCGTCGGCTTCTTCCTCACCTTCATCCCGCAGTTTGTCATGGGTTACCATGGCATGCCGCGGCGATATCCGAACTATCCGGCCAACCTGCAGGTGCTCAACGTCCTGTCAACGGCTGGCAGCACGATTCTCGGTTTGGGCTATCTGCTCCCGGCGATCTACCTGACTGCGTCGCTGTTCAACGGTCCGAAAGCGGGGGCCAACCCCTGGGCGGCGACCGGCCTGGAGTGGGTCAGCCCCAGTCCGCCGCCGCAGTTCAACTTCGACGAAAACAACATGCCGGTCGTTGTGTGTGGACCGTACGAATACTCCCTGGAAATCGACCAGATGGGACGCCCCCTGCCCGAAGGGCCGGGTGAAGGCGGCCCCATCGATCCGGCCTCCCACGCCGGACATCCTTACCCCGCTGGACCCGTGATCAAGGAGACGGAAGTTGTCGGCTAACGCTCAACCCGAGGTGCTCAAGCACCACTTCGACTCCCTCAAACAGCAACACGCCTCCGAACGGCTGGGGATGTGGATGTTCCTGGCCACCGAAATCCTCTTTTTCGGCGGCCTGTTCGGGGCGTACACCGTCTACCGTCTGTACTATCCGACGGAATTTGAATTTGCCAGCTCCAAGCTCAACCGCACGATTGCGACCATCAACACGCTGTTTCTGATCACCAGCAGCATGACGATCACTTTCGCCATCCGTGCGGCGAAGCTGGGCGACCACCGCGGCCTGATCAACTATTTGTTGATTACGCTGGCCCTCGGTGCGGCGTTCATGGTCGGCAAGGCAATTGAATATACCAACGACTACCACGAGCGATACGTCCCCGGCAACCTGTTCCGTGCGGAGTACGACGCCGCGTTCGACAAGGTCTTCCCCAAAGACCCTAACGCCCCCCGCATGACTAAGGAACAGGCCAAGGCTTACTTCGACGAGGATGCCCGCAGCGCCCACCCGCAACATCAGCACTGGGCCAGCGAGCTGGTCTTGCTCAACTACGGCAAAAGTACCCTGGACCAAGACTACATCGATCCAGGAAAAGTCCAACTGTTTTTGGCGTTCTACTACATTATGACCGGCATTCACGGCATCCACATTCTGGTCGGCCTTGGATGCATCATCTGGCTGATCATCGAGGCCGTACGGGGTGCCATTCCGCCGGAAAACTACTCGACCGTCGAGGTGGTTAGCCTGTACTGGCACCTGGTCGACGGCATCTGGCTGTTCCTCATGCCCCTGCTTTACTTGGCCGGGGCCGGCTGGAGCGGCCATTAACACATGGGGCGCCCATTAACACTCAGCAGAGAAACACTACGGCTACTTTCGGAAAGGCAAACATTACATCGTGGAGCGAGGCAACAATATGGCCTGCATCCCGGGGACTGAACCATCACTGCGTGACTGTCGCTAATAGTATAACTGCTTAACTAATTAACCAACAAATACGGCTATCGACTACAGGCAAGAGAATTTTACCAGTAATTGCAACAATGATTGACCACAAAGCAAGAGCATTGAGCGAGCAGGGTTTGAAATAATTGGTGACACAAGGATTGGCCAAGCGGTTATTACAGTGGAGCAATACCCAATGGGCGAACCCCACCATCACCTGAAGCCGGGAGCCTTGGAGTTCGACCGGGAACCTGACAGCCCTGGCTTGTTGCTGGGCGTGTGGGCCGTGATCGTCGTTTTGGCGTTGGCCTCGATCGGCCTGTCCGGCCTGGGGATCGGCAAGTTAGCCTTGCCGCTACAGTTGATCATTGCCTCCGTTCAGGCAGGAATGGTGGCTTACTACTTCATGCATTTGCGGCAAAGCGACGGGATCGTCATCCTCACCGCGCTTTCGTCGATATTCTGGATGGCTATCCTGTTTATCCTTGTCCTGGCGGACTACTTGACCCGCCACCAACATGTAGGCTGGTAGGCGGCTGTGAACGGACCACCCCCGCCAGCGGTGAGATAGGTGAGATGAACAGGGGTGAGGTCCCGTTGGCATGTTCCAACACCCTAAGCTGACCGCTGCGCACGCCCCACTCCCCCGCTTCTCGTCTAACCGCTGGATACTTTTTGCGGCGTGGTGTGTGCCGCTATTGTCTGGTTGCGGCGGAGAACCGGACCATTCGGCCGAACTGGCTTTTCCTTCCCGTACCGATCGGCTGGTGCTGAAGGTACCAGAGCAGGCGCCGCCGCGGCCGTCGCAGCCCGGTCAATTGGATCAGGAACTGGCCGCGCTGGACGGGCTGGGGGGGATAACCGCCGAGCCGTTGCGGCTGCCGCATGCGTCGCGGGCCGCCGTGGACGAAACATTGCGGGAGCTGTTTGGCACACCTGCTTGCCCCACCATCCAACTGCAGCATCCGGCGAAGGATGCGTGGCACCTCGACGACTCGTCTCTGGCCGAGGGGAAGCGGCTCTATCACCGGCACCGTTGCCTGCAATGCCACAACCTTACCGGCGACGGCCGCGGCGGCGCCGGCCTGTGGGTCATCCCTTATCCCCGCGATTTCCGCCGCGGTATGTTCAAGTTCTCGACCGCCGGAGGCCATCCGAAACCCCGCCGCGGCGACCTGTTCCGCACCCTCACCGAGGGGCTTAAAGGGACCGCGATGCCATCGTTCGCGTTGCTCAGCGAGCAAGACCGGCACCACCTCGTTAGCTATGTCGTCTACCTGTCCACGCGGGGGCAGGTCGAATTTGAGACGCTGGCGGCGTTGTTGGCCGGCGAATCGATCGACATCCCGACGTTTGCCCGGCAGAAGGCCCTCGCCGTGTTGGACCAGTGGCAGGCCGCCGAGCAGGCTAGGGCACTCCCCGCCGAGCCGGACGACGGTCCGCCCGGTTCGCCGGCCCGTCAGGATGCGATCCGCCGCGGCTATGCCTTATTTACCGCGTCCGGCGAATCGTCCTGTGTCCAGTGTCACCGGGACTTTGGCCGCGACCCGCAGTTGCGTTACGACGTGTGGGGGACAGTCGCCCGCCCGGCGAACCTCACCGAAGCCCCCTTGAAAAGCAACCCGGGGCCGCAACAGTTGTATGCCCGCATCCGTTGGGGCATTCCCGCGGTGGGTATGCCGGCCCGACCGGAGCTGACTGAGCGACAAGTATGGGACCTGGTCCGGTTGGTGCAGGCCTTGCCGTATCCGCGGGAGTTGCCCCCGGAGATCCGCTCCGCCGTGTATCCATCACGAGAGTTGCCATGACTGAGGACCGCCGCAACGACCGGATCGTGCCTAAGCCCATCACCGTATGGGCGTGGGCCACAGTGGCACTAACCTTTGCCCTGCTCATCCTCGGACAGTTGGTCACCAGCTTCCAAGCAGGAATGGCGGACCCGATCTGGCCGACGGAACCATGGTATTTGCTCGTCATCAACTGGCAGGAGCCGAGTCCTGGATACCTGATCGAGCATAGCCACCGCGTGGCCGGATTCACGGTCGGCGGCATGGCGTCCCTGTTGGCCATTGCCCTACTGGCATACCACCCGCGGCGAGTAGAACGCTGGCTGGGACTGGCAGCCGCGATCGTGTTGTTAGCCGCTTACGGGCAATTCCACCGGGAGCTGATCGCCCAGCGGCACCTGACACCCGATGCGGTGCAACTGCCGCGGCAGTCGCTGAACGTGATGCTGGTCGCCGCGGCGATCGCTTGCGGAGTGTGTATTTTTGACCTGGCACGCCAGATCCGTGGGGCGTTGGCCCGCACCTTGGGAGTGGCTAGCCTGATCGGCGTCATGGTTCAAGGACTGCTCGGCGGCTTTCGTGTTCTGTTTGACGCCTGGATGGGGACCAACCTGGCGGCGGTGCACGGCGTGTTCGCACAAGTCGTATTGGGACTCCTGGTGGTGACGGCCATGGCGATCACCCCAACCCAGCCGCCGGAACTTGCGGCAAATCCCCCCGGCCGGCGGTCGGCGTGGTTTTTGGCCGCGGTTGTATTTGTGCAGATCGTCTGGGGGGCGTGGTTGCGGCACCATCTGGACCCCCTCGCCCAACGGTTGCACGTCCTAACCGCCTTTATCGTTTGGGGCGTTCTGGTCGGCTGGGTTGCACAGTTGACTGCTTCCCCGGCGCTATGGCGGAGCATAAGGTATCCTGTAGCCGCACTGGCGGCGTTGTTGGCCGTGCAGTTGTATTTTGGTGTCGAGGCGTGGCTGGTGCGGTTCGGGGCAGGGGTACCGCCGGAGGTGGCCCCGCTGACACTCCGTAGCGCCGCGTGGCGAACCGTTCACGCCCTGACAGGTAGCGGCGTATGGGTATTGACCCTGATTGTTGCGATCTGGATGGGCCGGGCACGAACCGGGCGAGGTTCTGAACGGATCAACGCTGACGCGATGGGGGAATTGGGATCCACGCCGCGGGCCGCGGCGACGCCAGTAGGGGCCGCAACATAAGTTGTTGCCAATTAAGATGTTCGAGACATCCCTCGTACATGGGGAATCCCCGATGATGAAGACGCTCTGGGCCGTCGAGGCGGAGCCGCTCGCCCCGCCGCGGCCGCTGCTCCCTTGCCGCCCCCGCCCGACTGCCCTGAGCGACTGGATCAGCCTGACCAAGCCGCGGATCGCCGCGTTGGCGTTGATCACGGTGGCGGCGGGTTTTGCCGTCGCCGCCGGAAATGCTTATGACACAACAGTTTTGGTGCATAGTCTCATCGGCGCGGCTTTGGTGGCCGCGGCCGGCGGAGTATTCAATCAACTCCTGGAACGAGATGCCGATGCCCGCATGGAGCGGACAGCAGAACGGCCCCTGCCCGCCGGCCGGATCCGCCCGGAAACGGCGGCGGCGTTCGGCGCCACCCTGTTGGGCATCGGCCTGGGATGGCTGTGGGCGGGGACGACCCTGGCCGCAACCGCGGTCGCCGCACTGACTTTCTTGCTCTATGTGGCGGTTTACACCCCTATGAAACGCTCTTCGGTCTGGAATACGGCCATCGGTGCCGTGCCGGGAGCGTTGCCGCCGCTGATCGGCTGGGCGGCAGTCGATCCTCCCACCGGCTGGGCCGCCGCCGCCGGCCTGTTTGCCATCCTGTTTTTGTGGCAGATCCCGCATTTCATGGCGATCGCCTGGATGTACCGCGAGGACTATGCCCGCGGCGGCCTGCGGATGCTGCCCGGCGTCGACCCGACGGGTCGCCGCACCGCGTGGGTATCGCTAGTGTGCTGCGGCCTGTTGCTTGTAGGGGGAACGCCGCTGGCCGGCCTGGCCGGCGGCTGGCCGGCGGCGATCGGTGCGGCCGTGGCCGGCGGGATATTTGCTCTCACTGCCATCCGATTCTGGCAGACACGTAACCATCAGACGGCCCGTGGCCTGCTCCGTGGCTCGCTGCTTTACGTGCCGCTGGTTTATGGGATCATTCTTATGCAAGCTTTACTGACGTAACTGGCGGACTGGCCGGCCCGCCCCCGTCGCGGCGACGGCACCCCCTTATCCCGAGGCTGATTAACCCGAAGCCAATCAGCCTGAATTTGATGGACCCGGTGCTGATTAGCCCGAAACTGATTGGCCCGTAGTTGATTGTCCCGAAGCTGATTCATCCGAAGCTGACCGAGAACCACAATATACGATCCAGCTTGAGAATATGGACGATAACATCAAGTTGTGTAACGAATTACAGCCGTTGAGCCAGTCGTATCCTCAGCGTCAGTGCGGTCGCCGCGGCGGGCGCATCGTCCTGTTGCTGGCGGCTGTCGTGGCGGGCATGGCTAGCTGTACTGCCTGGCAACGGCCCACGCCGCCGACGGCGGAGTCCGAGGCCGATCCCCTCTGGGCGGTCGGACCATTTAGCCTGACCGAACGCAGTGGCCGGACGGTCACCGACCAGGACCTCCGCGGCTACGTGTGGGTCGCCTCGTTCATCTTCACGCGGTGCACGGGCCCGTGTCCGTCGGTCGCCTCTACCATGGCCCGGTTGCAGCAGGAGCTGGCCGACTTGCCCCAAGTCCGCCTGGTCACGTTCACCATCGATCCGCAGCGGGACGACCTGAAAGCCCTCAACGAATATGCCCAGGTGCGCGGTGCCGACCCCAAACGCTGGTGGTTCCTCACTGGCGACGAGGAAACGATCCACCGGATCATCCGCGAGCAGTTCAAACAGGCGGTCGGGCGGAACCCTCGCCCCGACGCCCCGCCCGGCGAAGAGTTCATCCACTCTTCCCGCCTGGTTCTGGTCGACGCTCAGGGCCGCATCCGCGACTTCTGCGACGGGCTGCCGAGCGAGCCATTTCCGGAACGGTTTGAGCCGGAATTGCAACGGTTCATCCGACGGATCCGGCAACTGGCCCAGGCCGCAGCGGCAGAATAATTGCAACTCCTTTTGCACAAAGCAGTTATGTCGTAATGCGTTCAATCAGCACGACCCGCACGGGCGGGGAGACCCGATCCGCCGTGCGGCGGCAATTTTGCATTTGTATGACCATGACCTCCTCCGATATGATGATGCTGTAGCCTTTATGATGATGCTGCAGCTATTTATGCTGTGCCCATTTCCAACGCAGTGGCGGGGCAGTCCCGTGCGGGGAGGGAATCATGGCGGGAAGCTTCAAAGTCGCCTGCCCGAGTTGTGAAAACCTCGTGCTGGTGACCAACCAGAAATCGGGCAGCAAGATCGAGTGCCCGAAATGCAAATACCGTTTCAAGGCAGAACCGCCGAGCGATGCAACTAGCGGCGAAGCCAAGGCGGCCAAGGACGGCAAATCCGGCAAAGACAAGACCGCCAAGGATAAGGCCGCCAAAAGTCCCAAAGCTGCTGACCCCGCCGGCAAGAAGGTCACGGCGATCGCCGTCGGTGCGGTCGGCGTGATCGTTCTGGTCATCGGCGGGTTTGTGTTCCTAGCCAGCGGCGGCGGCACATCCGGCGGCAGCGGCACCAACCTCTCCGGCGGCTTCACCCCTCCACCCGCCGGCCCTGGTCCCGCCCCCACTCCCGAAGGCGAACCCACAAACACGGATGGCAAAAAGACCCCTACCGCCACGCCCCCCAAGACCACCTTCCCTCCGAGCGACAAGGACGAACGGGCAACTACCAATCTCCTTCCGCCCGACAGCATGGCGGTGTACCGCTTCGCGATCGATCAAATCCGCAACACTTCCCCGATCAACATCCTGCTGGATCGAACCGTGCACCGCATGGTCGTCACGGCCTTCGGAATGGAATTGCCCAACATCCAAACGTACTACCACGCTTACGTGGGGAGCCAGCGGCTGCCATTCGGGATCATCCGGCTGGCGTCGCCGGAGCCGCCGGCCGAGCTGGCCCGTAATATCGCCGGATTGACGGACCCCACGCCGATCAACGGCCGTGTCCTCCACCGCGTCTCCGTTAACCCTCTGATCCAGGCGGTAGCCCACTCCCTCACGTTCCGCAACCTGTTCGGAGCACTCTTCGCCAAAATGCCTGCCTCGACGCTGCCGGTGCCGCGACCGTACGGCGTATGCGTCTATGACTCCCAACACATCCTTATCGGCGACTATGAGCTCATGCAGCAGTATCTGCAGCTTTTAGACGCCCGCGGCCTGCCGCCCCAAAAGACCCAGCAGGCCGAAAACCCGATGTACCTGAGCATCGATCCCGAACTGAAGCGACTGCTGAAAAGCCTGGGCGCTGAAAATGAGCGGCCCCCGATGCTCCTGTTCGTGGACCGGATCACGCCGGAAGCTTACCAGCCCCTGGAGTTGACCAGCGACTACGAGCTGGCCGCACCGCTGGTGCAGCCGCTGACCACCAAGACCCGTTATTTTGCGGCGTGCCTGGAGGGAGCCTCGACGCGGCACCTGACCGGCAGAGTCCGGCTGTCGATGAACCGGGAGGCGGATGCGGTGGAAATGAGCCGCGACGTGATCGTACCGACGATGACCTTCGCCGCTCCGTTGCTGTCCAAGACCTTCGAGACGGCGGTCAACTTCACCCATCCGACCGGCAGCGGCGGCAATACCGGAACGCCTGGTTATCCATTCCCCATGCCCCCAGGGGGGTTCCCCATGCCGCCCGGCGGCTTCCCCATGCCCCCGGGAGGCTACCCGATGCCCCCCGGTGCCCCACCCGGAGGACTGACCCCGCCGGGCGTGCCGCCGGATGAAGGCGGGGAAATACCGCCGGGCACGCCGGGCATTCCTGGCTATCCGAACTTCCCTGGCCAGACCGGCAAGGATAACAAAAAGGAGGAATCTTACATCCAACTGACGGTGTCGGACGCCGACATCGTCTTGCAGTTCCACATGCGGTGGAACGACGAGGTGTACCGCCAGGTGATCTGGCCGCCGCTGGAGCGGCAATTCCAGAGCATCCGCGGGCGGTTTGCGGCGTACGCCTCCGTATTTCCGATGCAGACCCTCCGGGAGGCGGTCCTGCGATATACGCAGCGGCAACGCCAGTTCCCGCCGGGTACGATCGTGACCGCCGGGGGCGAAGGGGCCCGCTTCGGCTTGAAGCGGCCGCCACGCAGCCGGGTCAGCTTGTTCTACGAGCTGCTCAACGACCTCGGACACGACGATATCCGGCAACGGATCGATGTCAGCCAGGCGTGGCACGACGAGAAAAACCTCTCCGCCGCGGAGGCGTGGATCCCTGCCTTACTCTACCCCCACTATCCCCAGGAAGAATGGCGGGCAGTATCACCATTGGTACCGGTGAGGCGGTCGGTCGGGGCGACCCACTTCGTGGCGATCGCCGGGATCGGCCAGGATGCCGCACGTTACAATCCCAAAGATCCCGCCTACGCCAAGAAGGTGGGCATCACCGGCTATGAGTGGGGTTCGCACGTCGACGAGATCACCGACGGCCTCGACAAGACCATCTACATGATGCTGGCGGCCCCCGGGTTGTCCCAGCCGTGGATAGCCGGCGGCGGGGCTACCGTCCGTGGCCTTGACGAAAAGGATCCGCTCAACGGCTTCCGCCACACCTTCGGCACCCCGGACGGCCAGCCGGGCACTTACGCCCTCATGGCCGACGGCTCGATCCGTTTCATCCCAGCTACGATCGACCCGAAAATCCTTTTAGCGATGGCCACCCGTGCCGGCGGCGAACCCCTCCCCGACCTGGACCACCACGCGCCGCTGATTTTCCCCAAACGCGAGCGGCCCGCGGAGCCGCCGCCGCAACCGCCCGCTGGCAAGACGAACTCCGACCGTCCGCAGCCGTCAGGCGGCAAGGCCAACTCGGACAGCCCGCCCCAACCGTCCCCCAAGCCTTCCGCGCCCCCGACCGACCTCCCCGTGGCCCCGCCGCCCCGGCCCATACAATAACCTGACGCGTCAAAACGCGGCGACGGAATCATCACTCAAGCGATTAACTTGGTGATGATTCTGCGGACGTCCGGCGGTGATAGTGCCAAGCCGGCCGGCCGTACTTCTCTTGCATCAGGGACTCGACATACCGCCACGGCGGCGAGAGGTACGGCTCGGCCGCGGCCCAGACCCGCCGCAGTCGCCGCCGCAGCTCGCTTGCGTCTAATGGCAGGTTCGCCAGGAACTCTTCGTGGCTACGTCCCTGGCGATACTCCGGCTGCCGACGCGGTTCGGGCAGGTAGCGGCGGTAGCGGCTCAGGTCCGCCGCGTATAGCAGCGTGCCGTGATGCAGGAAATGCTGCCGCTTGCGGTGTTGGGAGTTACCCGAAACCTTGCGGCCGTGGACCGCTAGGTCGCTCAGCCCCGCCGGCCCGGCGTGCACCTCCGGCGACAGAGCGTCCGCAACTCGTTGCAGGATATACCGATACGACAATCGCAGGTCGTGCAGCCCGGCGGCGTGGTCATAAGGCAACACCAAGCTGAAACAGAGACAGCCCGGTCCGAGCAGCACGGTGCCGCCGCCACTGGAGCGGCGCAGGATCGGTACTCCGTCCGCCTGGCATGCGGCGACGTCCACTTCCTCGTCGATGACGCCACCGGCCCCCACGACCACCGCCGTTGCGGCCAACTCCCACACCCGCAGCACCGGGCCGCTCCCGTCCATTTCGGCGGCCAGCAACAACGCCTCGTCGAGGGCCAGGTTGGCCGCCGCATCCGGCAGTGTCAGTTCCAGCCATTGCATCGCCTGTTGACCGCCCGCCGCGGCGGGAGTAAGTCATCCTTCGATGTCATCTGTCCGATTCGAGGTGTGTTATGGCTTCACCACGGTTGGCCCACAACGTGTTTTTCAAGCTGAAGGTCGCCACGCCGGAGACGATCCAGGCGTTGGTGGACGACTGCAAGAAATATCTGAACGTCCAGCCCGGGATCGTGTTTTTCGCCGCCGGGCCGCGGTGTGCGGAGCTGACCCGCGACGTCAACGACCAGGACTGGGACGTCGGCCTGCACATCGTTTTTATAGACAAAGCGGCCCACGATGCCTATCAGGAAGACGCGACGCATAACGAGTTTATCGCTAAGAATAAGGACAACTGGGCAAAGGTGCGGGTGTTCGACTCGCTGGTCTAGGCGGCGGCCAGCGGTTGGCCGTCGTGGCACGGAGCGGCGTCCATGCAGCGCTTGACCGCCGCAGAGTTGGGGCAGTTTGTGCGGCGATTCCGCTGGAACGGCGGGCGGATCCTCCGCGTTCGCATCCGTTACCGCTCCCGGGACCGCGTGGCGGTGGAGTGGCGTCTGCTAGTACGGGAATCAGTCCGCGGCTTGGGGGAGACCGGGCGACCCGTCCGCCTGCTGTTGCGGCTGGAACAGGTCAGCGAGTTCCGCATGCAGATGCGGCCGCATATGCCCCGCCGGATCATCGGCGACGCCCGCTTCAGCCACCTCAACGGCCAGTTTTACATCAACCTGGACGCCTGGGCGTTGGAACCCGGGGAGCAGGCCCGCCTCCACGATTATCGGGCCAGCGAGGCCTACGCCGCCGGGCAGGAGTTGTACTGGCAGGAGCTGCCGCCGCCTGGCCCGACCGCTTCCACCCCCACCGACGCCAGCGGACCGACCGGATAATGACCATTCCCCGCAATATCTCGTTGTACGACTGTCATGCCGACTCCACCACCTGCACCGGAATGGGCCGCCGCACTGGGGCGGATCCCCAGCGGCCTGTTCGTGCTGACCGTTCGTCACCAGCAGCAGGAAACCGCCTTGCTCATCAGTTGGGTGCAACAGTGTTCCTTCGAGCCGCCCCTGATCACCATAGCCATCCAGCGGGAGCGGCCAGTTCTGCACCACCTGACGCCTGGGGCGGAGTTCGTGGTCAACATCCTCGGCGAGGGGAGCCGCCACCTGGTCGCCCATTTCGGCAAGAAACCACCTGAGGGGGCGTCGGTCTTTGACGGCGTAGCCGTCGAGCGGGCGGGTCTGCCAGCGCCGGTGCTGAACGAGGCCCACGGCTATTTGATCGGGCGAGTTACCGCCCACTATGATACGGGTGGCGACCACCGGTTACTGGTCGCCGAGGTCTGCGGCGGACGCGTCCTGCACGGCGGACGCCCCACCGTGCATGTCCGCAACAGTGGCCTGCATTATTAACCTGCCGCCGCCAGTTATAGTGCATAGATTATGGTGCATAGATAATGATGCGCCATCATCAATTATGTGTATATTCGTGCGATGCGTTGAAAGATTAAAGATTCAAACGATTAGAATTAAAGTTAAGGTTGAGCGGCGACAAAAAATCTGCCGCCGAACTTGACAACTGGACATTTGTAGTGTATATTTGTACAAAGGGAATCACTCCCGATGGCCGACGAACTGGAAATCATCATCAGTCCGGACACCTTGCGGCCGCAGCGGCTGCCGCCGGGACAGGTGCAGACGCGGAAATGGCCGGTGCTGCACGCCGGGCCGGTGCCGCCGTTTGATCCGCAGCGATGGGACTTCACGATATTCCCCGCACCGCTGGTCGAGCCGGTGCTGCGGTGGACGTGGGCGGAATTTACCACCCTGCCACGGGTTGGCGTGCGGGCGGACATGCACTGCGTGACTCGTTGGAGCCTGCTGGACAACCTGTGGGAAGGGGTCGCCACCCGCGAGCTGCTGCGGCACGTGCGGGTATCGCCGCGGGCCAAGTTTGTCATGGTCCACTGCGAATACGGCTTCACAACCAATCTGCCGATTGAGGATTTCTTCGCCGAGGACGCCCTGTTCGCCCTGAAGCGCAACGGCCAGGACCTGACGCCCGAACACGGTTACCCAGTGCGGCTGGTCGTGCCACGGCTGTACGCTTGGAAAAGCGCCAAATGGGTCCGCGGCGTCGAATTCATGGAACAGGACCGCCCCGGCTTCTGGGAAAGCTGGGAACACGGCGGCTACCACATGCGCGGCGACCCGTGGCAGGAACAACGCTTCCGCGACGACGCCGACAGCCCCCACTCCGCCGGACTGTAAACCTCCCGGCCCCGCCACGACGAGTAACCGGACGCCTGATGGGCCACCCGGGGACCTCCCCGGCCATGCAAGAGCGGCGGCACGCGACCTATTTTCACCATCGATTTTTTGTCGCGGCGGGAATTATCACGCCGTCGCGTGAGCCTCCCCCCAATCGTCCATGAGTTTTCGATGAGAGTTGGCCGGACGGCCCGAAACTCATGGTTTCCTCAGCGGTTTCTAACTTCAGGTCCGCTATCTTGTGGATCGAGCGGACGATCGCCGCGGGCGATCCATCCCGCCAACGCCCGCACGTTGTCCCTAGCAAACTGTGAGTGCAGCCATGTTCGACGAACAGGTGCAACGGCTTTTACTATGTGTCAATCTCGGCCTGACTCTCCTCGGCATCGGCAGCATGAACCTGTTGTTGGCCCGCTGGGGAGCTGCCATCCGTTATGCGGCGACCGGCCTGACCGCGGCCGCCGGGTTTGGGGTGGCTCATGCTTGGATTGAACCACTGCCGCTGCTGCTACTGTATGCGGTCGCGACGGTTGGCACCGTACTGGTCATCCAGGGGTTTGGCACTACGGCCTTCCAGCGCCTGGTCGTCGGCACGCTCCACCTGATCCAAAAACCCCCGATCCGGCATGCGGTGATGGTCGTTGCCGGAATGGCTATCATCCTCGGCGCGATCGCCGACTATGAAGTAGCTAGCGAGCGGATCATCCAACAAGCCACCGAAGAGTTGATGCTGATCCACGGCGTCAGCGGCGGCGTTCCCCTTGAGGACGTTCACCTGTACACCGACAAAGGCCGGCCGATCCGGATAGCCTTGCCGGTGGAAACCCGCGACGAGGCCACCATCGCCGCGGCCGAGTGGAATTATCTAACCTCGACCAAACACATCAGCAACGTTATCCAGCGCGGCCACGGCGACGACCGCAGCAACTGCCACGGCTGGGTCTTCAGCGGTGGCCGCTACCTGATCGGCGGCCGGGATGTTCCCGCCATTCTCGAAGACAACGGCTACCAGGAAGTAACCGAGCCGCGGCCAGGCGATTTGGTGGTCTATCGCGACGACGAGGGAGTGGTGACCCACACCGGCGTCGTCCGCTACGTGACCCCGGGCGAGCCCGTGTTGGTCGAAAGCAAATGGGGCAACCTCGGGGTGTACCTCCACCGCGTGGACGACTCCCCCTACGGAGCCAACTGTCGTTACTATCGCAGCACGCGGTCCGGGCACATGCTCCAGGCCGTTCCTCCCGCGGCGACGCCACCGCCGCTTGCCCCTGCCATCGGCCACGCCGGCCGCGGTCAGGAGACAACCCCCTAGAGACACACCTCCTTCGCACATTCCCGGGCAGGTGTGCTGGCGTATCAGTTGAGGGAGGTAGAGCCTCGGCTGCCTGCAAGAAATCTGCCGTTCGCCCGGGGCGTCGCCGCGGCTAGTCCGGCGACACCCACTTCAGGCCAACAATGCAGACTATCAGCCCGCCCAGAAAAAGGAGGCGTTCCCAACTTACCGGATCGCGGAACCAAACGATGCCGATGGTGGCCGTGCCCAAGGCACCAATGCCGGTCCACACGGCGTAGGCCGTGCCCAGCGGAATACGCTGCACGGCCAAAGTCAGCAGGGCAAAGCTGATCGCGGACAGGATCAAAAAAGCGATCACCCATCCCGGACGGGTCAGACCATCGGACAGTTTCAAGCAGGTGGTGAAGGCGCACTCAAACACGCCAGCCACCAGCAAGACGAGCCACGCCATGTTGGGGGTAAGGGGTACAATCTCGCCCATAACTTCTCTCCGGCTGAGCGGATGATGACCCGGAGTGACACGCCGCGGCCGCGGGGCCGCTACGCCGCAACTGGGATGGCGGATGACGGGTGTCCCCGTGGCTGACGGCTGCTGGTCAGGCCGCCGGCATCGCCGCCACGGGAAGGTTCACTTCCGGCGGCGCCACCGCTGAACTTTCAGGCAGACACACCACCTCTTTGACCTGGGCCAACGCAGCCAACAGTCCGTCGACCGCCTTGCGGGGATGGATGGCGTTCAACTGCACTCGCAGTACCCCTTGCCCATGCGGCACCGCCGGGAAAATCACGGACTGCACGTAATAACCCATCTCAAATAGCAGCCGGCCGGCCTGCAAGGTCTTCTGCTCCGGCCCGACCAGCACCGACACGATCGGAACACACCCGCCCAACAGCATCAGCCGCAACCGCCGGGCTTCCATCACAAAATGGCGGACGTTGGCATCCAACGCTTGCCGGAGACGGTAGTACTCCGGCGACTGGATGATGTCCAACACTGCCTCCAAAGCGGTCAAGTACGGCGGCGGCACCGGCCCGCCGAAGATCAGCGACTGCGACCGCAGCTTGAGCACCTCAATGAGCCGCCGCGACGCGGCCACAAAGCCCCCCAGACACGACAACGCCTTGGACAGCGACCCGACCACCACGATGTTTTCGTAGTGACCGACCGTCTCCCACACCGTGCCGCGGCCCTGCGGCCCGACCACCCCGGTGCCGTGGGCGTCGTCGACGTAGAGGAAACCGTTGTTGGCCCAAGCGGTTTGCAACAATGCGGCCAGCGGCGGAAACTGCCCGCTCATGCTGTAAACGCCGTCCACCGCCACGACCGCCCGCCGATACGGCCGCAACGAGCGAAGCACCCGCTCCAAGTCCGTCGGGTCGTTATGGGCAAACTTGGCGCAGCGCACGCCGCGGGCTTTGGCCACTTGCATCCCGGTTTCGATCGAATTGTGGGCGTACTGGTCGGCCACGATCACGTCGTGGCGGGTAACCAACGCGGGGAGTGCCCCGACATTCGCCAGCGTCACCGACGGATAGATCACCGCCGCTTCCGCACCAAGCCAGTCGGCAAGCCGCCGCTCCACCGCCACATTCGGTGCGACACTCGAAAACGCCCGTGAGGTGCCGTTGTGCGTTCCCCACTCCCGAACGCCCCGCTCTAACGCCCCCTGAACGTGCGGATGCTGGTCCAGACCCAAAAAACTGTCCGAACCGAAATTGTACACCCAACGGCCGGCAATCTTCATCCGCCGGTCCGACGTTACCGCCTCAACTGTCAGGTTTTTCATGAATAGGTCCGGACAGTCGTCGAACATCCGGCGGATAAACCGTGTCAAACCCGCACGCTCCAACGTCGCCGCCTGCTCTTCAAGTGGTAGAACCATGATGACCTTGTCTCCCCCCCGCGACCCGTTACGCATCCTCCTGGTCGTAGGTATCCGGCTCCCGTCATCCCGTGGTAGATCCCCCCAAACGGGCGCGGACCATCCGGAGTGCTGCCATGCGGATGTCAGCCCGTGGCGTGGGGCTTATACCTCTCTACCGAATGTAACTGTATCGCAGGCATCCTCTTGCGCCTGATGTTCCAAAATCGCGCAAGCTGCCCCCTACCCAAGTGGGACAACATCCCTCCGTGGTCATTTCCTCATCATCGAACGCACCCGAATCGCACCCCATAGCCGGCGACGGGGCTGAAATCAACTCCAACTTGTATCATTCCCATTTTGCCCAAGCATTTCATCCTGCGGAGCGGAAAAACGGCCGTACCGAGGTCGTTCCACGACCCGTCCGTTCGGCGTGAGCGGCGTTTGACCGTCGGGCCGGTCGTGCCGCTACGCCGTTTTCTGTCGCGAGTTGGAACAAAACTGATAAAATCACCAGGACGGCATTTATCACCTGGACGACGATTGTGAGGAATTTTGTGCATTGTGAGGAATTTTGAGCATTGTGAGCCAGGACTGGCCCAATTTGACGGCGACTATCCGACGTCGTCCGTCAAAACGGTATGAGCCAGAGGTGCAGGAGGGATCAACACGGCGGCGACCAGACGGCTGCCACGGGCTGACCGAGAAACGCTTGTGCAGAGAAGAGGGGTTGTGATAGACTGATAGCGTCAGACCGTAGGGGGATAGAGGTGGCCACATCGCTTTTACTCGAGTTGTACGACCAGTTGCCCGAGCTGCAGCCCGGCGACGACGAGGAGCTATGGGCCGCCGGACTGCGGGACGCCATGCGGGCCTTCCGGGACGGTATTTTGGAGCGTTACACGGAAGGGACATTGCAGCGGCTAACCACCTACGACGACGTCCGGACACGGCGGGCCGCCGTTTTGGCCCTGGGGCTAATCGGCACGTTCGACTCCAACGCCGCCGTGGGAGCTCTGCTGCACGACGCGGACCCGCTGGTGCGACGCCTGGCCGCGGATGCCTTGTGGGAAATCTGGTTCCGCGGCAGCACCGCCGAGGACAACCGCTGCCTGCAGGACGCCCTGCGGCATGGCTACACCGCCGAGACCCGCCAACAGCTCGACCGCCTCATCCGTCAGTCCCCGCAGTTTGCCGAAGCCTACAACCAGCGGGCCATTTGGTTCTACCGGCACGGTGAGTACGCCCGGGCGGTCGAAGACTGCGAACAGGTGCTGCGGCTCAACCCGTATCATTTCGCCGCCGCCGCCGGAATGGGCCAATGCCTGCTGAAAATGGGCAAACCGCGGGCCGCCCTCCACGCCTTCCGCACCGCCCTGGCCATCAACCCTGACCTCGACCACCTCCACGAAATCATCGAAGCCCTCGAAGAAGCCCTGGAACGCGACAAACCGCAAGAATAGTCATCACGAGAGGAATATCATAACGTGGATCGTTTGCGCAACTGATTGCAACATAGGAATTTACGCTTAATACCGCTTGCCACGGCGATAACCGTCGCATCTCCACCGGGCCACCGCCGATACGCATCCTCGGATGTCCATCCCGGTGCATATCCGTCCTGCCGCCCCGCCGCGGCTCAACCGGCGATATCGATCACGATCTTGCCGAAATGGACGCCGCGACGCAGGTCCTCCAACGCCGCGTGGATCTGTGGCAGCGAGTACCGTCGATCGATCACCGGATGGAGCTGGTGCTGCTCAAGGAAGCGGTTCATCGCCTCAAACATGGCGCGGGAGCCGACAAAGATGCCTTGCAGGCGAATGGTCTTCATGAGGATGAGGATGGGATCGAACGTTCCGCTGCCGGCAAGCACGCCGATGAGTGCCACCGTGCCGCCACGGCGGACCGCCCGCAACGAACGCTCCAGCGTCCCGGCCCCTCCGACCTCCAGGACAATATCGACCCCTTGTCCGCCGGTCTGCTCCTTGACCCAGCGGTCCCATTCGGGGAGGGTACGGTAGTTGGCTCCCGCGGTGGCACCCAAGGCCAATGCCCGCCGCAATTTGTCATCGTGCCCGGAAAGGATGAACGTTTCCGCACCCATCGCCCGCGCCAGTTGCAGACCGAAAATGGACACACCACCGGTGCCCAGGAGCAGTACGCGGCGGCCGGGGCCGCACCCGCCGGTCTGCAGGGCGTTCCAGGCGGTCAACGCCGCACAAGGCAGCGTCGCCGCCTCGGCATAGCTCAGATGGGCCGGCACGGCGACCGCCCCCGCCTCCTCCCACACCGCATACTCGGCGAACACCCCGTCTCGTTCACACCCCAGCGTCGACCGCGCCGCCGCATCGGTCAACGGACCGTCGATCCACTCCGGCAAAAAACACCCCACTATCCGGTCCCCCACCCGAAGCCGCTGCACACCCGGCCCCACCGCCACGACCTCCCCGGCACCGTCCGACCCCAAGATCCGCGGCAGGGCCAGTCGCGGCGCATACCGCCCCTCAACAATCAGCAGGTCCCGAAAGTTCAGCGATGCCGCATGGAGCTTGACCAGAATTTGGCCCGGCCCTGGCTCGGGCACCGGCCTGTCCAAAATTTGGACACGGTCCAGGCCAAAACCGCCGTCCAACACCACTGCCCGCATAATGGTTCTCCTGGGCGATCGGTCAAGTCGAGCGGGGAATGCAACCGGCCCGTCCGTCGGCACCCCGACCGGTCGGGCCGCCCGCGTCGGCTTGCATAGTACGTATCACCTGCATCCTTTCTCCAATCCATTTGTTTTTTGTAGGTATTCTGTCGGTGGCGATTGTGCTAAACTGAACGCCAGAGGATGAAATCCTGTGGACTCGCGTCGCTGCCGGTCGGTGTTTCGGTCCTGGCAACTGGCCGTTTATGAACGACACGGGCGACTCATTCCGGTTGGACGTGCATCTGGCGCGGATTCTGGCGGCGCTGGATTCGGGCGTGGAAGGGGGCGGGGATAGCCGCGCCTCGACGGTGGAGCTGAAGCCGCCAGCGGCCGCCCACCCTCCCGCCGCGGCGACGACCCAGGCTTATGTGCCGCCGGTTCACGCACCGCTCGACGATCGGGGCAACGAAGGATCGCTCAGCGAGGTGTTGCCGGATACCTCGGCAGCGACGACGTCAGCTAACGATGCGCGGCCCTCTCTGCCCACGCCGCTCCGGATCGGGCGGTTCGAGCTGCGCCGCCTGCTGGGCAAGGGGGGGTGCGGCCTGGTCTTTCTGGCCTATGATCCCAAGTTGCAACGGGAAGTGGCCTTGAAAATCCCCCGACCGGAGATGCTGCTAAGCACCGATGCCCGCAAGCGGATCCTGCGGGAAGCCCTGGCCACTGCCGAATGCGACCATCCGAATTTGGTGTCGGTGTACGAAACCGGCGAGATCGGGCCGCTGTGCTATATCGCCACGGCATTCTGCCCGGGGCCAACGTTGGGACAATGGTTGGAGAAACAAGTCTATCCCGTGCCCGTGCGGCAGGCCGCCCGCCTAATCGCCACGATCGCCGAAGCGGTGCAGCATGCCCACGACCGCGGCGTCGTCCATCGCGACCTCAAGCCGAACAACATCATCCTGCAGCCGGTCCGGGACGACCCGCTGGCCCAGCAGCCGCCGCCAGGAGCGTGCCTGCTCCGCGGCGAGTACTTCATCCCCCGGGTAGTCGATTTCGGCCTGGCCAAACTGAGCGAACGCGGCGGCCCTTCCGATACCCAGGCCTGGCAGATCCTCGGCACCCCCAAGTACATGGCCCCCGAGCAGGCCCTGGCCCGTCACGGCGAGCTGGGACCCGCCGCCGACATCTACGCCTTGGGCGTGATCCTTTATGAACTTTTGACCGGCACGGCCCCGTTCGACGGAAATACAGACGTGGAAGTGCTCCGGCAGGTCATCGATGGCCAGATCACGCCGCCACGGCAACTCCGCCCGGAAATACCCCGCGACCTGGAGGCCATCTGCCTCAAGGCGATGGATCAGTCCCCCGCTCGCCGCTACCGCACGGCCATCGACCTGGCTGATGACCTCCGCCGCTTCCTGGACGGACGCCCGACCATCGCCCGCCCCTTGCACTGGACCGGCCGCCTGGCTCGCTGGATGCGTCGTAACGACCAACTGGTAGCCCTCGCCGTGGTCACCGCCATCGCCGTCGTCATGATCGGCGTCGGCGGCTGGTACATGAGCGAAACCCAACGCCTCAAGCTGGACCAACAACGCGCCCACAACGACCAACAACTGCGGCAACGCTCCGAACGGCAACGAGAATACGCCCGCTATGTCCACATGGCCTTCCGGGCCTTGCAAAGCGGTGACCGCACGGCCGCGACCAACTACGTCGAAGCTGCCTGGCGGCTCGCCCGCTACGACAATGAACCCCTTGACTTCCCCCTTCACTATATCGCACGCCTCGTTCAGACGCCACGCATCGAGCTGTCCACCCTCCACCCCGCCATCGCCCAGTTGGCCGTTACACCGCACGGCCGTACCCTCGCCGCCCTCTCCCCCGATAGCGGCCTGAGCTTATGGAACCTCGAGTCCCGTGCGGCTGTCGAACCGCTACTGCCTCTACACGCCAAACCCTGCGGCGGCGTCGTACCCCTGCAACATGGCTTTGTCGTGTATGGCCGCGACGCTGACAGCCGGCAGACACACTTGTTCCAACTCTCGGACGACGGCCAGTGCTCACCCGTGGAACTGCCGCCGCACTGGCAACTTTGGGGGGTGGACGGACTCAAGGCCACCCCGGACAGCCGCTGGATCGGCCTGGCCGGCCGTCACGGCGCCCTCGGCGTGTTTACTATCGCTGGCTCCCGCCTCCAAGAGCTCGCTACCATCGGGGCCCCCACCGTCCCGGCTACCAACATTCCCACCACCATCCCGACGCCCCGTGTGCCGCCGCAGCACTGGGCCATGCAATCGACGCCGCAGGGACCTGCCGTTGTATTCGCATGCTCGTCTGAACAATTGATGATGTGGCGGGTCCCGCATCAGGTGGAGGTTCTGCCGCCGCTGCCGCTGCGAGCCGAGGTCACGGCCGTGGCGATGGCCCCATCCGGCACCGTCGCCGTTGGTACCGCCGCAGGGCTGTTTGTCCTCGAGCCTGACCGTGCGCAATGGTCGCGGCGGCTAACCGATCGCATCCACTGGCTCGAGCACACGCCGCACGGCTGGGTTGCCGTCCACAAATCCGGGCGAATCTGGATGGACCGCCCGGATGGGGAATGGGAGCTGGCCGTCGTCCCACAGGGAGACATCGTCGCGGCGGGTCTGGCGGGCGACGGCAACACCCTGTGGATCGGCAGCGACGACGGCCTCATCCGTTGCTGGCATCTGGCCGCCGACGTCTCCCAACAAGGGGTTCGGCGCGATCGGCGACTCGTACGTGCAGGGACTGTGACGGATATCGCATCACCGGCCAGCTCGGGCAGTGTCTCCGCCACACCGTCACAGCCGTCGCAACCTTCAGTCACCGCGGTGGCGGAACGACCGACGCACCGCCCCGCCGCTTGGATCATCCGCGGCGACGCCACCATCCTATCTGTCGCCATCAGCGACAACCGCCTGGAATTGAGCCGGCTTCCTCCCGGCGGAGATGTTCCCGTCCCGATCGACCAGCGAACTTTGCCGCCGCAACGACGGTTTACCTATGCCGGGTTCTGCCAGAACGGTATGGCGGTCGCCGCCAGTGACGACACCGGCCGCATTTATATCTGGGACTTCGCTCCCGGCGGCGGCCTGCTCGATCCGCCACGGACGGTGGACACCCGCCAACTCCGTCCGCCGCAGCGGGTCACCGTCGATGACGCCCGCCAGTACGCCGCCATCGCCTGGGACAAATCGGCCATCGGTGTCTGGTCGTTCGCCGAGAACGACTGGCAGGCCGTGTTCAAATCCACCGACCACCTAGACTTCTGCTTCATCGGCAGCAGCGGCGGGCTCGTCACGGCCGGCGAGAGCGGTGCTGTGCGTCTGTGGTCGATCTACTCCGGACAGATGACCGCCACCTTGTGGGGGCATACCGGTGCGGCCGCCGCCGTCGCCGCTGCCCCGGACGGCCAGACCATCGTCAGCGGCGGCGTCAATGGCGAGATCATCGCCTGGGACCACCGCGTCCTCCGCGAGGTCTTCCGTGAGCGGCGGCATGACCGCCCCATCCGACTGATCCTCTTCGATGAACGCAACAACTGCATGGTGACCGCCACCTCGGAGCACTACAGCATCTGGCATGCGGCGGAATGACCCCCAGACGACTGCTTGAGGACCTGTCGAATCCTGCCCGAATCGAGTGCCCGCATAGCGACTGGAATAACGGATATTCTTCTCGAAGTGTATTCCGCGCGTAACGAATCTAATAACGGATGCCCGCACTCAACAGCAGATTGACATTTTGGATGTCCCCTCCGAGCGGCGGTACGAGGTTGGTCCAGTCGTATCCCCATTCAACCCGCAGGCCGCCGAAAAGGATGCACCCACCGAATGGGACTTCGAATGTGCTGTGGGCTGCCAGGAAGACGCCGTGAAAGACGTTCTGGCGGCGGGCGTAGCCGTCCGGCTGGTTGAGCGGCACGACATCGACGTGGGCCGTACCCCAGCGGCCACCGACCAGGGTACCGACACGCAGGTTCCACCCTTCGGTCGTACCGGTCGAACCCGGTCCCCATAGCCACCAGTCCCGCCCCAGGCCGAAATTGAAACTCGTGCGGTGCACGCCGCGGATGGCGCTCAACACCGGCACATCCGGTTGCGGCGTCAGCCGCCCCGTGAACGGGTCGGACAGCGGTGGCTGCCGGATGTCGAGCACCACCGGGTCATTTTGCTCGCCACGGTTGTAAGTGTAGCTGACGCCAAGATCGATCACCCACGCCGCATCGTGGGTCGGATTAAAAAATAGGCTGCGACCGCTTCCCCCGACCATCCAACCGACATTCAAACGATCGGTAAACTCCGGCGAACCAAAGGGGATGCTGGGACCGGTATAGCTAAACAACTCATAACCGATGCGGCCGTTGCGGCCAAGGGGTCCACAGCAGCCAGGGCCGTCGGTGTAGTAGGGGCTTGGGTAAGAGCCGGGCGGCCACGCGGCGGGGGTAGAGGCGGTGTCTGTCCGCAGCGGCTGCTCCGACCAGGTCCCCGCTGGCCGCAGAGTTGGCGACCAACGGTCCCAACCGCGGCCTGCCGGTTGCCCCCCCAGACCGTCGCTGCCTGCAAATCCGTTGCCTGTTGGCAGATACTGCCCATAGAGCGGAGCCGCTGGCACCAGGTGACCGAATACCAACCCACTGACAACGAGCCAAACGCGTGCTGCACCGCGCCATTTCTGTCGCATGATTAACCTCTGTCGGGCCGGCCCAGAGACGGCCTGCCGCCGCTGCCCGTCCAGTATCTGTACATCGGCACTCCTCCGGAGCAACTTCACCGAGTTGCAGGATTTTTCCGAATATAACGGCAATACGAATGACACCATATTCGATGAGTGATGAGGATGAGCGACCAACAGCATCTCGACGTGGAGTGGGACGCTCCGCAGATCCGGGAGTGGTTCATCGAGTTGCCCACGCAGGAGCAGGCCCGTCGCGGCGTCATGGAAAGTCTGGCCCTGGCCCGTCTGATCGACTGCACTGATGCTGCGGCGGTGCGGGAGACGTTCGAGTGGGGGCAGATGATCTTTATCATGGGCTGGCCTGTACCACCGCTCGGGTTTGTGGCGGACATCGGCCAGTCCGTATTCGACCGGAGTTGGGATGCCCTCGATGCCGTCTCCCCTTCCGCCTGCTGGCCGCCGTCGCTGCGGCAGCAGTACGAGGAGTTCTGGCTGCGGCGGCTATGGACTGACAGGGGGTTCCAGCGGGCCGCCGCGTTCCTCCGTCGCCTCTCCCCGGACGAACGCAAACGCGGCATCGCCTTTTTGAGCAGCTATCTGGCCTTCCGCCTACGGATGCGGCGGCTGCTTTTTGTCCCTTACGTCCTGACCCAGATGCTCCAACCGTCCGAGCTATCTCAAGCTCTGCAGCAAGCCCGTGACTGGCTCCAACAGCCCCAATTCATGAACGAACTGCACGCGACCTACGCCCACGCTATGCAGGCCGCCCGCAGTCTTCCCGAACTGATTGCTCCAACCATTCTTGCGGCGATCGAAGACCGTTCCGCCCTCAGCGATATGCTCACCCTGGCGGCCACCCGTGAGTTGCGCCGGGCGGTATCCCGCCTGTTGGATCGCATTCCCGCCGCATCGCCGCGGACGAAGCCCGAAGCCCCGGATCTGCTCAGTCCCCTGCGGACCGAGGCCTCCTACCCCACCGGCGGCTACGGCGAAATCACCACCCGCGGCACATGGGAAAGCCTCCTCTGGTCCCAATTGGCCTTCATGGAGCAGCAGCAGCCGGACCTGTTCGACATCAAATGGCTCCGCGGCGAACTCTACTATTATTCCCGCGACGAAAATTATCTGTGGCGACAACGCCGCATGTACGTTTTCGTGCTGGCCCCCGACCTGATGACTGCCCGCTTCAAAGACCGGCACACGCCCCATCAACGCATGATTCTGGTCTTGGCGATTGTCGCCGCAATTATCCAGCGTCTGCTTGACTGGCTCGCCGGGGACCGCTTGCAGTTCCGCATCATTTGGCCGGGTACGCCGGACAATCCGCAACCACTGGCCAATGAGCAGAATTGGCTGCAAGTGCTATTACGACCGCTCTGCGAACAGGGGATTGTGCAATGCGAAGCCTGGCCGCAGTGGGAGCCGGGCCGGATCCGCGACCTCAGCCGGGACTGGCCCGTGTACGGCGTGATGATGACCATTGCGGAGACCGCCCCCCTCCCGCCGGAGGGGGCGTGGTGGATCTTCCAGCTCAAAGGGAAACAGCCACTGCTGAAGGACCGCCACGGCGTCATGAGGGGCGGAGAGACGGACGATACCGCTGACCCGCTATCCCCTTGGGCATCGGTCCTGGACCAGTTGCTGCAAGCCTGGTGGTAGCCGTTTTGTCCTCGCCGGTGCTGCGGTCGGGCCGGACGGTCCCCCTGCGGCGACCGGGCACCGTGTAGCCGGCCACCGCCTGCTTGCCTATGTCTAACCTCCAACCGGCAACCGACAACGGCGGATCGTTGCGATCCAGCTCCGATGGCCCCGCAGCACTCAGCGGCCCAGCAACAAGCATGATCGACATGCATATCCACGTGGCCCCGCCGCAGCTTCCGGCCGCCGGACCCCTGGCCCCGTTGCTCCAAGAGCCGCCCGAACGCATCGCCACCCACCTGCGGCGGGCCATGCGCCACGCCCGGATCGACCTCGCCTGTGCCATCGGCGCCTGGCAGTGCACCGACGACGACCCCCTCGGCATCCGCTCCTCGCTGGCCGTCGCTGCACAGACTCCGGGACTGCACGTCATCGGCGTGTGCGACCCTACCCGCCACGATCCCGAACATTACCGCCGCGTCGAACAGGTGCTGCAACAACATTCTGTCGTCGGCTTGAAAATCTACCTCGGCTACCTGCACTACGAAGCGGCCCACCCCCACTACCGTCGCTACTACGAGCTGGCCGAGCAATACCATCTACCTGTCTTATTCCACACCGGCGACACCTTCTCCCCCCGCGGCAAGCTCAAATATGCCCACCCCTTGACCGTCGATGAAGTAGCGGTGGACCATCCGCAGGTACAGTTCGTATTGTGCCACACTGGCAATCCGTGGATGCTGGACGCCGCCGAGGTGATCTACAAAAACCTCAATGTCTGGGCGGACCTGTCCGGCCTGCTGGTCGGCAATGAGGCGGACTTTGCCGGCCCAGAGCTGAACGAGCACATCGCCGAGCTGCGCGAACGGCTTGTCCAGGCCATCCGTTATTCGGAACGGCCCAACCGCTTCCTCTATGGCTCGGACTGGCCGCTGGTTCCTATGTTGCCTTACATTAACACGTTACGACAAGTCTTGCCGGTGGAATGGCACCCCCTGATCTTCGAAGAGAACGCCCGGCGACTGTTCCGGTTTTCCTGATGCCGGACCGGTCCGTCCGCCGATTTCACTACGCAGGTTTACAAATGCGGCTAGCCGTAGTATAATGGGCAGCAGTAGATATCAGGAATTGAACGCCGGCCTCGTCGCCAAGTGGTAAGGCAACGGTTTGCAAAACCGTCATTCGCCGGTTCGAATCCGGCCGAGGCCTCTGGCAAACATGCCCGGAACCACTTTTTTGAGCATTGCGACAACGAGCAGTCCCCATTCGGATAGCTGGCCGTGGCTCATGTCGGCCATTTGATGTCATTTCTGTCCCGTTTGCGGCGTAATCAGGGATAGTTGCCAGGAATCTGAGGCCGCAATAGGGACGCATGATGCCGCCGACCGATCTGCTCATCCCCGTCAGCGCGTTGAACGAAGTCACTTACTGTCCACGCAGCTACTACCTGCAGTACGTGGACGGCGTGCGGATCGCCAACGAGCACACCGAAGCCGGGCAGTTTGACCACCGGCGGGTGGATGCCGCCGAGCTGGCCGGCAAGAGCCGCAGCGAGGGGGGCGTCCGCATAAGTCGTAGCATCTCCTTGTCCAGTCAGAACTTAGGTATCAGTGGGATTTTGGACGCGGTGGAGGAATCCTCGGACGGCGTGGCCCCGGTCGAGACCAAGCACGGCACGGCCCCGCCCGCTCGCGACGGCCGGCCGCCGTATTGGGAAAACGACGCCATCCAGTTGTGTGCCCAGGGTCTGTTGCTGGAAGAGGCTTACGGCAAGCCCGTGCCACGGGGTTATCTGTACTACGCCGGCAGCCGGGAGCGCGTCGAGGTGCCGCTGAGTGACGAGCTGCGACGCAAGACCTTACAGGCTATTGATTTATGTCGCGAGCTGGCCAGGCAAGAGACGCCGCCGCCGCCCCTGCCGGCCGACCAACGCCACAAATGCTTCGGCTGTGCCGCCGCGCCGGTCTGCCTGCCGGAGGAGACGCTCTACCAGCTCAACCCTCCCCCGGCGGCGACCCCCGAAGCATCCCCCGCGGAGGAATCCCCTCCATCTTCTACTGAGAGATCCGCCCCGTCTTCTTCCGCCGGACCGGCGACGCCGCTGGTGCGGGTCATTCCCCAATCCGATGACGGTGCGGTGGCCTATCTGCAAGAGCCAGGCAGCTTTGTGGGCAAACGGGGCGAGCATCTGGTGGTCAAGAAGGACGGCCAGGAGATCCAGAAGGTTCCCATGCACGCCGTGCGGCATGTGGTGGTCATGGGAAACGTCCAGATGAGCACCCAGGCGATGGAAACCCTGGCCGCCAACGGAATTACGATTTCCTATCTGAACAGCTACGGCCGTTTTGTGGGGGCGTTTGTGCCGGCGCCATCCAAAAACGTGTCGTTGCGGGAGCAGCAGTTCCGTAAATTCGCCGATCCGGCGACCTGCCTGGCCCTCGCCCGGTCGGTGGTGCGGGCCAAAATCGCCAACCAGCGGGCCTTCCTCATGCGGCATCTCCGGGAGGCCGACGCCCCCGGCCGCAACGATCCCGCCGCCCAGGAAATGGCCGCCCTGTTGCAGCGTGTCGACGACGCCCCGTCCATCGAATCCCTCCTCGGGATCGAAGGACAAGCGGCCGCCGTCTATTTCGGCAACTTCGGCCGGCTACTCAAGAGCCCGCCCGCCGGTCGGACCTTTGACTTCAATGGCCGCAACCGCCGCCCGCCCCGCGACCCGGTCAACGCCCTGTTGAGCTTCGCCTATGCGTTGCTGGCCAAAGACTGCTTCCATGCGGTCTGCACGGTCGGCTTCGACCCCTACAAGGGATTCTTCCACGCCGGCCGCTACGGCCGTCCCTCCCTGGCCCTCGACCTGATGGAAGAGTTCCGCACCATCATTGCCGACAGCGTCGTCCTGACCCTCATCAACAACCAGATGCTCACCCCGGACGACTTCATCATCTGGCGGGACGCCTGCCACCTTTCCGAACGCGGCCGCAAAACGTTCTTTGTAACCTATGAACAACGCAAGGCCAGCGTCGTTACCCATCCCCTCTACGGCTACCGGATGAGCTACTCCCGCATGCTCGAAGTGCAGGCCCGGATGCTGGCCGCTTACGTCCGCGGCAACATTCCCCAATATACCGGCTTTACCGTCCGTTAAGAACGTGCCCCGCACACGGTTGAATAACGCCTCCCGGCCACTGTTGTGACCCTGAGCAATGTCCGTACCACCAAGACCGCTAAGCCCACATGCAAACCTACCTGGTCTGCTACGACATTGCCGATCCCAAACGGCTCCGCCGCGTCGCCGATTGCTGTGAAGATTTCGGTTACCGCAAACAGCTCTCCGTATTCCTCTGTCGCCTCTCGCCCACCGAATACGTCCGCTTCCGCAACCGCCTGTACTACCTGATCGACCATCAGGAAGATCAAATCCTGTTTGTCCCGCTCCACGAATCCAACCTGAAACAACTGGAAGTTCTCGGCCGGCCAATGGAGCTCGACGAACAAAAGAATGTGGTTATTGTCACTTAATCGCCTGCTTTTTCGTTATGATCATATGTAAGGCAGTGGTCGCGGCCCGTGGCCGGACGTAGGCCGCTGATCCTCGGGCCGCTTACGGTCCGAATACCCGTGGACGGGACGTGAGGCAGGCGACCACCCGCCGCTGGGGGCCTGACGCATGGATCATTATTTGAGCATCGCCGTCCATTACACCTGTGACAATCGTTATCGGCGATATCCGGACGCCGGCCTGTCGTGGCCCCCCACCCCCATGCACCTGTTTCCGCCCCTGGTGCAGGCCATGCTGCAGATTTGGAACCAGCACATTTTGCGGCGACAGGCCGAGGCCGCGCTCGCCTGGCTGGAACAGTTACCCTACCCAGAAATTATCCTGGATGCCGCTGACCCCTCTGTTGATACTAACGGCTGGCCCGCTAATGGCTGGCATCCGCCGCACAATTCCTGTATTGACCATTACGAGCCTTATTCCCCGTCGCTTCCACATTTCATCAGCCCTCCAGGCTCCTTTGTTACCAAGACCGCCCCGTTTGCGGGCCAACCGCCCGGCGGCCGTCCGGCCGTGCCCCGCACCGTGCGCTTCCTATATCTTTTTGACGACGACGTCGAACTCCAACGCCACCGACGCGTCTTGCACACGCTGGTACAACACGTCCGATATTTGGGCAACCCCTCGATCCCGGCCACCGCCGAGCTGGCCATTCTGACGCCAGAGCAACGCGACGCCCTTCTAGGACTACGCTGGCTCCCATGCGGCGAGGGATCGGTCGGCTGGCCCTGCCCCTTGCCCCGCGCCGGCACCCTCCGCCACCTCTTGCGTTATCCCCCCTCTTACCTGAACCCCCTCTTACCGCACACGCCTGCTGTACTGCCCGACTGCGAACGTGTCTATTACCGCCTCGATACCTATGGACAGCCCCGGAGCTGGTGGCTGTTCGAATTCCGCTCCCCTGACGGCACCCGCCCACTAGCCTACGACCCATTCCGGCATACCACCGCCCTCGCGGGCATGCTCCGCCACGCCACCGCCGCTCTGGCCCATCACCTGCGACCCAACAATTGGACGAACGCCGACATCAACCGCTTCATCCACGGCCACGATTCGGGGCGACAACCCACTCGCGGCCCCTTCGCCGACTTCCGCCTGGCCTTCATCCCTTTAGCTGCCTTCCCGGTTACACCCCGCCCTGCTCTCCGCTACGCCCTGATCACCGCACCCACCTGCTGGCTCCCCCAACTGACCTGGCTCCACTGCCTTGACAACACGCCGCTGTTGCCCACCGACGGCATCCCGCCCGCCCGGCTGCGACTGCTGCCGCCGCAGGAGCTCTGGTACCACCCCCGCCTGCGTCCCTATCTCCAGCCGTCACCGACCTGGAGGACCTGCTCGCCGCTGGTGCTGCCCGGCTACGACGACGGCCGCCCGCAGAAGACGGACATCCTGATCCGCCGCGCCTTCCTGCAGGCAGGATTCCCCGAAGAACTCACGCATGCGGCCCAGATCGAGTGGTACCCGCACGACGCCCCCTGGTCGGCCGCACCGGCGCGGCTGTACCGGCTGCCTGACATACCGCAGCCACGGCCCAGCTATCACGTCCAGGTGACCTGGCCGCGAGCGATAGCCGGACCGATGATCGTCGGTGCATTGCGATATCGCGGATTCGGCGTGTTCGCTGCCGCCTGCGGCACGCCGGATCTTTCCTACGGTCACCAAAACACCAAAATCGATTTGTAAATCAACATTTATCGATTCGTGAACGGCCGTTGTTACCGCTTAGTGACCAATCCGGTTGTGACCGATCGGTTGTGTAAGGTCTCGGGAGTTTTCGAATGGTTGACTGATCAGGTCGAGAATCAATCCAGTTGTGACCGGTCGGTTGAGATGGGTTGGTTGTGAACAGAGCGGATGTCAATTATCGCCACTCCGAACCCGCATCTCTGACGCTTACCATAAACTTGTTTCTCATAACGTTCGTGGAGACACAAGCAACCCATCGACGAATATGATGAACGTCCGACATGAATATCCGACAATATGACATACCGCCGCGTCAGCACCGCAAACGGTCAACTCACAAAACGCAATAAAGTGGGCGGTACAGGATTCGAACCTGTGACTTCCACCGTGTGAAGATGGCACTCTAGCCGCTGAGTTAACCGCCCGATGGGTTTTGTAGACGTCGCAATCATGGCGACGCCACAACTGTATTGTACACCTCTTGCGGGCGTTGGCCAGGGGAGATCGTTACCGTGTTCCCCACCCGGCGGACAAGATTAGCCGGTCGGCAGGTGGTCCCTACCAGGCGGGCAGGAATTAGCCGGTCGGCAAGTGGTTCCGACTGGGCGAGCAAAATTATCTGGTCAGCAGATGGTCCCTACCAGGCGGGCAGGATTAGCCGGTCGGCAGGTGGTCCTGGCCGGGGAGTTGCACGGGGGCGAGCGACCCTTTGCTGCCATGCACCAGTTGGACCAGGTCGGCGGTCCCGATCGGTGCCGGCAAGGCGAACAACTCCCCGTAGAGAAAACCGCAGCGGGCACCATAATAACCGTTCACCGAGCGGATCATGTGCTCCACCCGCTGATAACGTGCGGCGTCGAACTGCGACTCATACGCCCGCACCGCGGCCAGCTTCTGCTCAATCGTGTCGGTAATATCGACGACGCACTGACTGTGCCAGTGGCGGTTTTCGGCGTCGAAGGGGAACGGAACGTACACCAGGTGCGGCACCCGGTACGGGGGGGTGTGGTCGAAGCGATCGTCCCATTTGGTCAGTTGCGAGTAGAAGCGGGCCGCTTCGGCGATGAGCTGCCCCTGGTAATGGTCCGGCGAGGCGGCAGGGGTCCGGCCCGCCGCCACGATGATCAGCTTCGGACGGTAGCGGCGGAATTCCGTCGCCAGGCGGAAACGGTTTTCCGGGCAATCCATCAGGACGCGGTTGGGCAAGTCAATCAACAGCCGGACCTGCACCCCCAGGATGCGGCGGGCCTGTTCCGCCTCGGCCAGGCGTTTCTCCACCGTTCCCCGTGGCGTCGGCTCGCCGTTGGTCAGGTCGAAAATCCCCACCCGATAGCCTTGCTGCACCAGCCGGGCCAAGGTGCCGCCGCAGAGGATTTCCACGTCGTCCGGATGCGGGGCCACGGCGACCAGGTCCAATTCGGTCCGATCTGTTGTTGCGTGCACTCCGATAACCCTTGACGAGCCGATAGCAGCATCTGCCATCTGGTTCCCACGCGGCATCAATCTTCAGTATGCCGATCAACTTACTGATTATTGTAGGGAGTTGCCATTCGACCGCCATTTTCTGATTCGATAACGCCGCTTTTGAGTTGCTTTTGGAAAGGGGACGCCGAATAATGGAGTGGAGCCATCTACCGGGAAGGACGCCGACGCATCACCACGGTGGGTAACCGTTGGGTGCTCGCAAGGGGATCATGCGTACCCCGAACCAAGGAGGCGGTCCATGCCGGCGGTAGCGGGGGAGGTCGTTGAGCGGCCCTGGCTGGCCCACTATCCGGCGGGAGTGCCGCATCATTTGGAATATCCGGAGCGGCCAGTCTATTGGCTATTGGAACAGGCGGCGGCCCAATTGCCGCAACGGACGGCCACGCGGTTTTTTGGCGCCGAGCTAACCTACGCCCAGCTGCTGGAGCAGGCTCACCGCTTTGCCGAATCGCTGCTGCAACGCGGGCTGCAGGCCGGCGAGCGGGTCGGGGTGCTGCTGCCGAACTGCCCGGAATATCTGGTGGCCCTCAATGGCATCTGGATGGCGGGCGGCGTCGCCGTACCGCTCAATCCGCTGATGGTCGCCGAGGAAATCGCCGGACTGCAGCAGAGCACGCAGTGCCGGTTCATGGTCAGTCTGGACCTGCTGCTGCCAGTGGTGCTCAACCAGGGTCCGGGGGCGCCGGACGGGCTGATCATCGTCCGCATCGATCACTATCTGCCCTGGTGGGACCGGCAACTGTACCGGATGGCCCGGATGCAGCGGCTGGGGATCGCCGGATCGCTCCCTCCCAATGCCGTCGAGTGGGAAGCGTTCCTGGCGGAGGCCAAGGGGGAACAGCCCTGCCGCACCGTCGATCCGGATTCCTTGGCCAACATCTTGCCGACCGGCGGCACCACCGGCCACCCCAAGGCGGTCATGCTCACCCACCGCAACCTTCTGGTCAACGCCTGGCAACTGTTCCACTGGACCGGCCGACCCATCGGACAGGATATGATCCTGGCCTGCCTGCCGTTTTTCCATGCCTATGGCCTGATGTGCTGCGGCCTCAGCGCCATGGCCATGTGCGGCACCATCCTGTTGTATCACCGCTTCCGGGCCGACAAGGTCCTCCGACTGATCGAGCAGGAAAAGCCGACCATCATCCCGGCGGTGCCGGCGATGTTGCAGGCATTCAACAAGGAATTGCGCAAACGCTCGTACGACATTCGCAGCGTTCAGTATGTGATCTCCGGCGGGGCCGCCCTGCCGCAAACCGTCGCCGAAGAGTTCGTCCGGCATACCGGTGCTGTCGTGGTCGAAGGTTATGGCCTGTCGGAAGCCAGTCCGGTCACCCACGCCGGACCGCTGGACGGTACGGCCCGGCCTGGCACCATCGGTCTCCCCCTGCCGGATACTGACGCCCTGATCGTGGACGCCGAGACGGGGACGCGGATCCTCCCGCCGGGCGAGGTCGGCGAGCTGATCATCCGCGGGCCGCAAGTCATGCGTGGCTACTGGAACAACCCGGAAGCCACCACCGCCACGCTGCGGGACGGCTGGCTGTTCACCGGCGACCTGGCGAGCTGCGACACCGACGGATTTTTCCGCATCGTCGACCGGAAAAAAGACCTGATCATCACCTCCGGCGTCAATGTTTATCCCGGCGATGTCGAGGAGGTGCTGCGGCGATTCGACCAGATCGAGGACGTGGCAGTATTTGGTCTGCCGGACGAGGACCGCGGCGAGCTGGTCGCGGCAGTGGTCGTTCCGCGGCGGGGAGTGGTGTTCAACCGGCGAGCCTTTGACGCATTTGCCCGCGAGCATCTGGAGGTCCACAAGCGGCCGCGGCGGGTGGAAGTCAGCGACACCCCCCTGCCCCGCAGTGCCATCGGCAAGGTGCTCCGTCGCCTGCTGCGGGAACGCTTCGCCCCCAAAGACGGGGAACCGATGCCTCCCGTATCACCGGCCGCCCCGCAACCGCCGCCGAGCTGACGGGACCAGGACGATCCGCCGCGGCCCGTTGCCTCCCCGACGGGTTGCCTGACCAAAGTGAGGGTCGGCCATGCCTCAGCCTCTCCCCCCGATCGCGGTCGTCGCCGGCGCCCGCACCCCATTTGCCAAAGCCTTTGGCGTGCTCAAAGATATCCCCACCGACCAGCTCGGCAGCGTCGCCCTGCGGGGAGCGATCGCCCAAGCCGGTCTGACCCCCTCGGACATCGACGAGGTCGTGATCGGCAACGTCGGCGGGCAACCGGATGCGTCCAACGTCGCCCGGGTCATCGCCTTGCGGGCGGGCGTGCCTACTGACCGCATCGCCCACACGGTCAACCGCAACTGTGCCTCGGGCATGGAAGCGATTGTCAGTGCCTGGCACATTCTGTGCGAGGGGCGGGCCGGGGTAGTCGCCGCTGGCGGCGCGGAATCGATGAGCAACCTGCCGCTATTGTGGAGCCGGCAGGCCCGCGACTGGTTCCAACAATGGAGTCAGGCCAAGCTTGGCGGCAAGCTCCGTCTGCTGCTACAATTGCGGCCGTCGATGTTCAAGCCTATCCCGGCGGTCCTGCTCGGCCTGACCGACCCGATCTGCGGCCTGAACATGGGGCAGACCGCCGAAGTGCTGGCCAAGGAGTTCGGCATCCGCCGCGAGGAGCAAGACCAGTTTGCCCTCCAGAGCCACTTGCGGGCCGCCGCGGCGTGGCAGGCGGGCTTTTTCGCGGAGGAAGTCGTCCCTATTCCGGCAGAATTGACCGGCGGCCAGGCGGTCACCCAGGACGTCGGCTTCCGGCCACACCAAACTCTTGAGGCTTTGGCCAAACTGCCCCCGATCTTCGACCGTGGCCCGGAAGGCACGGTCACGGCGGGGAACAGTTGTCCGATCACCGACGGTGCCGTCGCGGTGGTGCTCATGCGGGCGGACGACCCGCGGGCCGTTTCGCCGCTGGGCTACATCCGCGGCTACGCCATCGCTGGCTGCGAGCCGCGACGGATGGGACTAGGGCCGGTATACGCCATCCATCGCCTGTTGCAAACGAGCGGACTGCGGCTGGAAGATTTTGATTTGATTGAGATCAACGAAGCGTTTGCGGCCCAGGTGCTGGCCTGCATGCGGGCGATGGCCTCGGCAGAGTTCGCCCGCAAGGAACTGCACGCCGCCGCACCGGTCGGGGAGCTGGACTTTGCGCGGCTGAACGTCCACGGCGGGGCGATCGCCCTGGGACACCCGGTCGGGGCCACCGGTACGCGACTGGTTCTGACGCTTCTGCGGGCGTTGCGGCAGCGGGGACTCCGCCGCGGCCTGGCCGCCCTGTGCGTCGGCGGCGGCCAAGGCTTTGCCATGTGGGTCGAAACCGAACGACCTACCTGATCATGGACCGATCAATATTTGGCCAACATCGGCGGTTTTTAGTTAATAATACTGATGTTTGATCAACAACATTGCAATTGGAACAACAACTGATGTACGGACCGTCAACCGACCGCTCCCGGATAGGCCGAGTACCCGCATACGAAGAACACGTGCATACAAAGAGTGCCCGCACACGAAGATTGCCCGCACACCATCCGGCGCTCACAGGAGGGGTCAACGATGAGCGAATCCCGCGACAACCTACGGTGGGAAGCGGATGCGGCCGGAATCGTTACGGTCACCATCGATGTAGCCAACGCACCGGTCAACATTTTTAACGAGGCACTATTTGCGGACGTGCAAGCGGCCGCGGCGGCGATCGAACAGGCCCGGCCGCGGGCGGTGGTGTTCCGGAGCGGCAAGCCTAGCGGCTTTCTGGCCGGGGCCGACGTCAAGCAGATCCAGCGGCTCAAAACGGAAGCGGAGGTACGGGCTATCCTCGAGTCGGGACAGGAGCTGTTTGCCCGCATCGAAAAGTGGCCGTGGTTGACGGTTGCGGCCATCCACGGCCCGTGCCTGGGCGGCGGACTGGAGTTTGCCCTAGCCTGCCGTTACCGGATCGCCCGTCACGACGCCGCCACGCGGCTGGGGCTGCCGGAAGTGCAACTGGGGCTGATTCCGGGCTGGGGCGGCACCCAGCGGCTGCCGCGGCGGATTGGTTTGAAACAGGCTTTGATCATGATCCTCGAAGGAGCGGCCTGGAATGCGGCCAAAGCGTACGCGACGGGGCTGGCCGACGCCCTGATCCCGCCGCAGGAGTGGGAAACCGGGATCGCCCGGTTCGTGGAGGATCGGCTAGCGGGCCGGCCCCTGCCACGGCCGCGGCGGTCGCTGACCGACCGGTTGCTGGACGGCACCTGGGCGGGCCGCCGGATCGTTATGCACCAGGCCCGCAAGCGGCTGGGACCGCGGCTGGTACACTACCCCGCGCTGGGCGCGGCCCTGCGGGCGGTCGAGGCGGGCTTCCGCCTGCCGGAGCCGGAGGGGTACGCCGCCGAGCGGGAGGAGTTTGTGCGCGTCGTGTTCACCCCGGCGGCCCGCAACCTGCTGGACGTGTTTTTCTGGCGGGAAAAGGCCCGCAAGCCGTCTAGTTGGGTGTCGGCGGAGGTGCCGGTCCGCCGTTTCCAGAAAGTCGCCGTCATCGGCGGCGGCGTGATGGGCAGCGGGATCGCCCAACTCCTGGCCCTGCAGGGCTGGCCGGTTGTAGTCAAGGAGGTCAACGCCGAGCTGGCCTCAGCGGCCCGCCAACGCATCGACGCCCTGTTGCGTACCGCCGCCGACAAGGGAGCCGTCACCCCGGAAGAGGCAGAGGCCGCCCGGCAACGGCTCACCGTCACCGCCGAGTGGGAGCCGCTGCGGGGAGCCGACCTGGCCATCGAGGCAGTCGTGGAGCGGGAGGGGGTCAAGCGCACCGTCTTCGCCCAGCTTGCCGAACACCTGGGCTCCGAGGCGGTACTGGCATCCAATACTTCTGCTTTGTCGATCACCCGCCTGGCGGAGGCCGTGCCGCGGCCCGAGCGGGTCGCCGGCCTGCACTTTTTCAACCCGGTCCACAAGATGCCGCTGGTCGAAGTCGTCCGCACGCCGCACACCGAGGAAGCGGCGGTCGCCGCCCTAGTCGAGTTGGCCCGGCAAGCCGGCAAAGTGCCCGTCGTGGTACAGGACAGCTCCGGGTTCCTCGTCAACCGCATTCTCTTCCCGTATCTGGACGAAGCGGTGCGGCTGCTAACCGAAGGGGTGCCTGCGGAAACCATCGACCGTGCGGCAGTCCGCTTCGGCATGCCGATGGGACCGCTGGAACTGCTGGACCAGATCGGCATCGACATCGCGGCGGACGTCAGCCAGAGCTTCCGGGCGTTGGCGGCGGAGCCTAGCCCGACGCCGGAGCGGTTGGCGGCGATGGCGGCCGCCGGGGCGTTGGGGAAGAAGACAGGCCGCGGTTTTTATGAATACGAGGGGGAGCGGCGACGCGGCCCGAGCCAGTGGGGCCAGCCGTCTGGGGAGCCGTCGCCGCTGGCGGTGGAGCCGCCGGAGGCGTCCGAGTTCTCCGAGCTGCAGGAGCGGCTGATCTACCCGATGCTCAACGAAGCGGCCCGCAGCCTCGGGGAGGGAATCGTCGCCGCGGCCTGGATGGTCGACCTGGCGATGATTTTAGGCACGGGATTTGCCCCCTTCCGCGGCGGGCCACTGCGGACGGCGGACGCCCTCGGTCTGCCGCGGCTGGTGCGGGAGCTGGAGGCGTTGAGCCGGCGGTTTGGCCCACGGTATGAGCCGGCCCCGCTGCTGCGGAGCCTGGCGGCGGAGGAGCGCGGGTTTTACGCAGTCCCGGCCCCGGCGGCCCCCGTGGAGGCACGCACATGACGCACAAGACAGATTCGCTGCAAACGGCAAGCACGGCGACGGAAACTCCGCCGCGGGCGGACGGCAAGCCGGACGGCCATCCGGATGGCTCGCCGCGGGCGAATGGCCCGTCTGACTCCTCGCCGCGGCCGGCGTCATTCGCCGAGGAAGCCTTACGGCTGGGGGGTAAAAGTGCCGAGGAGGTCCGCCGCCTGGGAGCCGTGGATGCGGCCGATGAGCAGGTCGAAGCCCTGTTCGCCGCCCGTTACCAGACCGCTGCCAGTCCGATCCATCGGGCCGTCTGGGACGGCGAGGTGCGGGCTGAGCTGTGGGACTTCCCCCTGCCGCCGCTGTCGGAACGGGCGGAGGCGGCGATGCGGGACTCGCTGGAGATTGTCCGCCGCCACCGCCAGGCCGGCACGCTGTTGGACGAGCACGGCAAGATCGCCGAGCCGGTCATCGCCGAGCTGGCCGCCGCCGGATATTGGGGACTACTAGTCGAGGAGCGTTACGGCGGCCTGGGCGTGCCGTTTGCCCGCTTTGCGCCGTTTCTGACGGAGATGGCGACCATCGATCCGACCGTCGCCGGTCTGGCGTCGGTGCACGGTTGCATCGGTGCCGTGGATCCGATCCAGACTTTCGGTACGCCGGAACAGAAGGCCCGCTGGCTACCGGAGCTGGCTAGCGGCCGGCGGCTGTCCGCGTTTGCCCTGACCGAGCCGAACGCCGGATCCGACCTGACTGCCCTGCGGACCGTCGCCGTCCGGGAAGGGGACGAATATGTCGTCCACGGCGAGAAACTGTTCATCACCAACGTCCTGCCGGGCCGGACGATCGGCTTGGTCTGCCTGATCGACGGCCGGCCGGCGGTGCTGATCGTCGATCTGCCGCCGACGGAGACCCCAGAGTTCCGCCTGCGGCGATACAGCCTGTACGCCCTCAAGCATGCCCACAACTACGGCATCATCTTTGACGGCCTGCGCGTGCCAATAGCCAACCGCCTGGAAGCCCCCGGCGGCGACGGCCTGATGATCGCCTACCACGGCCTCAACCGCGGCCGCGTCTCGCTGTGTGCCAACGCCGCCGGCACGATGCGACTGATGCTGGCCGACATGCTCCCCTGGGCCCGCTTCCGCGTCACCTATGGCCAACCGATCGTGCGGCGAGAACTGGTCCAGCGGCGGATCGGCCACCTAGCCGGCCTAATCGTCGCCTGCGACGCTCTCACCGCCTGGGGAGCCGCCCTACTCGACGCCGGATTCCGCGGCGAGATGGAATGCATCGTCGCCAAAATCTTCGGCAGCGAAGCCCAGAAAGAGGCCGCCATCGAGCTACACATGAAAACCCACGGTGGCCGCGCCTTCCTCCACGGCCACCTCTTCGGCGACAACGTCCACGACTTCCTCGCCCCCTGCATCTATGAAGGGGAAGGGGAAATGCTCAGCATGGCGTTTTTCAAATCGCTGGTCAAACAGCACGGCCGGCGGTACTTCGAGCCGATCGGCCGCGTCCTGGCCGCCAACAACATCCGCAAGCCGAATTTCCTCAATCCCGTGCACCTGTGGAAGCTGAAAGGGCCGCTGTGGGCGTATGCCCGCTGGATGATCGGCCAGCAGTTGCGGCGACGCACCACGCAACTGCCCCCCCTGCCGCCGGAGCTAGAAGCCCACGCCCAATTCGCCGCCGACCAACTGGCCCGCATGGCCGGCGAGATCTCGGCCACCATGCGCAAACACCAGCTCCAACTGGCCGACCGACAATGCCGCATGTCCGAGCTATCGGCCCGGGCCCAGACCCTGGTCGTGATCTTGTGCACGGCGATCTACGCCGCGCGCCGCAAGGACGAGCTGATCCGCCAGGCGGCCGACTCCCTCTGCCGCACCCTCACCCGCAACTACTTGGGCCAGCGGGCCAGCGACCGCGACTTCCGCGACCTCACCGCTCTAGGTGCAGCCATCGCCGAACACCCCGACACCCTCGCCGCCGGCATCACCGCCCCACCGATCCTGATGCCGTACACGCCGTAATACCCATCACTTTAGCGGCCCAACCATCAACTCCGTTTGTGATAGTTGTTACAACAACTATCGTTGGAACAAATGTTGTTGGAACAAATGTTGTTGGAACAAATGTTGTTGGAACAATTATCGTTGCAACAACCATTGTTAAACCAACTATTGTCGCAATAACTACTGCCGGAACACAGATTGATGACGCGGATCATCGTTTCGGCTGATAATCCTGCGGCGGCTGTCCATATTGCCGCAGTTGCGGTATGCTGAGCAGCGGCCAGTGCTCTCACTCAGAGTAGCCCGGCTGTGCCTTACCCCCCATGTGCAGGAGACCCGCCATGACCCGCTGCCCGACCCCTCCCACCGCAGGCAAAAATCCTCACGGCATGGACGCCGCACCGTTCCGGCGACGAAGCCCCCGCCTGGCAGGCATAGCCGTCTTCCTGCTGGGCGTCGGACTGACCGGCATCGGCGGCGTTCCTGGTCCGACGCGAGCCGGGCAGCCGCCAACCGCGTCGGCCCCGACGGTTACCTCTCCCACGGTCACTCCGCCGCCAGGGTTTGTCCCGCTGTTTAACGGTCGCGACCTGAACGGCTGGCACGGCTGGGCGATCCATTCCAAGGGGGGAACTCCGGCGGACATCGCCCAGCTGTCGCCGGAACAACGGCAGGAGCGGTTCGCCCGCTGGACGGAAGACGCCCGCCGGCACTGGCGCGTCGAAAACGGCGAGCTGGTCAACGACGGCCAGGGGGCCTACCTCGCCACCGACCGCGAATTCGGCGACATCGAGCTGCTCATCGAATACAAGACCGTCCCCGGTGCAGATAGCGGCATCTACCTGCGGAACACGCCGCAGGTGCAAATCTGGGACTGGAACCAACCGTACAACCCCAAAAACCCCCATCGCAAGCCGCACCTCGGCTCCGGCGGCCTGTTCAACAACGCGCCGGGCAGCCCCGGACGGGACCCGCTGGTCCGCGCCGACAAACCGTTCGGCGAGTGGAATCGCTTCCGCATCCTCCAAATCGGCGAGCGAACGACTGTGTATCTCAATGACAAGCTAGTCGTGGACGGGGCCCGGATGGAGAATTACTGGGACCGCCGCCGGCCTCTGCCAAAACGGGGCAAAATCCTGCTGCAGACCCACGGCGGCGAGATCCGCTGGCGGAACATCTTCGTCCGAGAGATCCCGCCGCAGGAGGCCAACGCCTGGCTGGCCAAACACCACGACGCCGGGTTTGTCCCCGTTTTCAACGGCAAGGACCTCAGCGGCTGGAAGGGGGCCTTGGATAGTTGCGAAGTGGCGGATGGAGCCATCGTTTGGAAGAAAGGCAAAGGGGGGGTGCTGTTCACCGAGAAGGAATACGGCGACCACGTCGTCCGCCTGGAATACCGCGTGCCGCCAGGGGGCAACAACGGCCTGGCCATCCGCTACCCCGGCAAGGGGCGGGCCTCGACCGACGGAATGTGCGAAATCCAGATCCTCGATGACGACCATCCCCGCTACGCCCGGCTCGACCCGCGGCAGTTCAACGGCTCGGCCTACGGCATGATCGCCGCCCACCGCGGCTATACCCGCCCCGCTGGCGAGTGGAACTTCATGGAAATCTCCGTCCGTGGCTCGCACATCCAGGTGGAGCTAAACGGCACCCGCATCCTGGATGGCAACCTGGCCACAGTCACCGAATTCAAGGACAACCAGCCCCACCCCGGCAAGGACCGCAGCCGCGGCCACTTCGGCTTCGCCGGTCATGGCGACCCCGTCACCTTCCGCAATATCATGATCCGTGAGCTGGAGCCCTGACGGCGGCGGCAGTGGGACACCTCAACGCACCTCCGACCGTCAATCGACCTGTACAAATATTGGTCAGAGCTCCCAGGTGTCCGGTTTCAGGCGGGCCGGCTTGGGCCGGATTTTGGGTAACTGCGGCGGTTCCGGCGGCGGACGGTCGAGGGGGGCCGGTTCCGCCTGCTCCGTCGCCGCGGCCCCCCGCACGATCGGCATGTCGTCGGCGGTCTCGGCGGGATTGGCCAACGCCGCCGCCTCGTCCGGGTGTGGCCCCTGACGCGACGCCCCCCCCTCGCGCGGCCGTAGCACCAACTTGAGGGCCACCTCCGGAAACGGGAAGGCATCTCGCAGGCTCCGCTCGAGATACCGCAAATATGTGTCGTCAAACAGCTCCGGCCCGTTGGTAAACAGCACGAACGTGGGCGGGTGCACGTCCACCTGCGTGGCATAGTAGATCTTAGGGACGCGGTTGAACCGCAAAGGCGGAGTATTCGCCGCTATCGCCGCCCGCAATACCCGGTTCAGGTCCCCCGTCTGGACGCGGACGCCGGCCTGCTTGTGCAACTGCACCGCCAGATGCAGCAGCCGCAGCACGTTCTTGCCGCTTTTGGCCGTGATAAAGGCGATCGGTACGTGGTCGAGCATCGGAAAGACCCGCCGGATGTACTCGGCCATCCGTTCCGTCGGGAGCACGTCCTTGACCAGGTCCCACTTGTTGACCACGAAGATCGCCGGCTTGAACTCCTGGTGGATGGTATCGGCCAGTTGCTTGTCTACCCGGCTGATGCGGTGACGGGCATCGAAAAAGTGCAGCACCACGTCCGCCCGCCGGATCGACCGCTCGGCGCGGTGCAGGCTGTAAAACTCGATGTCGTCGGCAATCGACGAACGCTTCCGCACGCCCGCGGTGTCGATCGCCAAGAAGGTCTTGCCGTCCCGCTCGAACAGGACATCGATGCTGTCGCGGGTCGTGCCCGGCACTTCCGAGACGATGACCCGTTCGGCCTGGGCCAAGGTGTTGATGAAGGTGCTTTTGCCGACGTTGCGGCGTCCGACGATGGCCAGCTTGAGGGCCACCTCCGCAGGGGGCCGGGCGTCGCTGGCCGGCAATCGGGCCAGGATCGCCTGTAACAGCTCGGCCTTGCCGCGACGCTGCTCGGCGGATACCGGCAGCGGATCACCAAACCCAAGGCGGTAAAACTCGCCGACCTGGGCGGCCAGGGCGTCCGTGTCCGCCTTGTTGGCGGCCAGAATGACGGGCTTGTGCACGGCCCGCAGCCGCTCGGCCACCTGATAGTCCAGCGGGGCCAGGCCGCTGCGGACATCCACCACAAAGACGATCACCGCCGCCGCGGCGATGGCATACTCAATCTGTCGCTCGACATCCGCGCTCAGATCGTCCCGGTCGACGATTCCGATCCCGCCGGTGTCGGTCAGCTCGAAATAGCGGTCTTGATAGGAAACAACGGTGCTGACGCGGTCGCGGGTCACCCCGGCGGTCGGATCGACAATACTGATCCGCCGGCCGGCCAGCCAGTTGAAAATAGATGACTTGCCGACATTTGGTCGGCCAACAATGGCAACCACCGGGAGCGTCATATTGATATTATACTGCCGCATGTGGCCGGCGGTGCGGCGTCCCCCGCGGGTGTCGCCTGAGGGGCTCACCAGAGGGTATAGCCGCCGTCGATGACCAGAGTGGCGCCGGTGATGTAGCTGGCGGCATCGCTGGCGAGGAAGACCGCCGCCGGGCCGACCTCATCCGGTTCGCCAAGCCGGCCCATGGGGATGTGGGCTTCGAACTGGGCGCGGAAGTGGGGGCGTTCGCCGAACCAGCGGCGGTTGGCATCGGTCAAGAACACTCCGGGGGCGATGGCATTGACCCGCACGCCACGATCGGCCCAGTCGGCGGCCAACGCCCGGGTCAGGCCGGCCAGGGCGGCCTTGGCCGTCTCGTAATGCCGCCCGCGGATGCCAGGGATGGCCCGCGGCCCGGCGATGCTGGTGATGTTGATCACCACGCCGCGACGCCGCTCCAGCATCGGCTTGCCCAGCTTCTGGCAGCACACCAAAGCGCTGGTCAGATTGAGGTCCACCAACCGTTGCCAATCCTCCAGCGGCATATCTTCGGTAGGAACGTCCAGCCGCCGGCCGCCGACGTTGTTGACCAGGATGTCGATCGGCACGCCGATGGCCAGTGCGGCGTCGCATGCGGCGGCCGCCCCTGCCGGCGTCCCGACGTCCCCCGTAACCGTCCACACCTGCCGGCCCGTGGCGGACAGCTCCTGGGCCGCGGCCGCCAGCGTCGCCGCATCCCGCCCGATCAGGATGACGTCCGCTCCGGCTTCGCAAAATGCCTGGGCCATGGCCCGGCCCAGTCCCCGGCTCCCGCCCGTGATCACTACTGTTCGGCCCGTGAGTCGGAACCGCTCCCACAGTCCCATGGCTGCTTGCCTCGCTTCTGGCCGTCAGCGACCGCCGATGCACACGGTTTTAGCGGCACCGGTTCCCCGCGGCGGCCAAACCCGGCCGTTTCTTTAAACTATCCCGAGAATCCGGCGAGGGAACCCCATGGCCCGCTGCGATGAAGGCTACCGCTGCCATGTTTGCGGCGTGGATGTCGCCGCGATCACCGAGTCGGCCCTCTACCTGCAGTATGTCCTGGGCGAGGTGCCGCTAGAGGAGCTGTCCCGCCGACCGGAATGCCACATCCGCTGCCTGCCGTCCCTAGCCCAGTTCATCGTCGATCCGGCGTTCCCGCCGGTGGTCTGCGGCGGCCCATTCGCCAAGCAAATGCTGGATCCCGACTTTGTCCGCCAGGAAGAACAGCGAGTCACCCAGGCGTGGCGGCGGCTCCAGGCCATCCCCCGCCTCGGCCTGGCCGTCCACGAGTACCCCCTGCATGTAACCCCCAGTTTACCCGAGGAGGAAAACCCATGCGAACCCTCAGCAAGCTGACCCCGGCGGCGACAGCCTGGGCCGCGGCGGCGATCATCGCGGCCGTTGCCGCCGCCACTGCTGCGACGGCGATCGGCCTGGACGTCGAGTCCGGCCCCAAAGCGGGCGAAAAGGTACCCGCCTTAAAGGTTTACGGCGTTGTGGGGGCCGTCGAAGGCCAAGAGGTCGATTTTGTGGCCAAACGGGACGGCCAGCCCACCATTTACGTATTCGTCGCCGCGGAAGAAACCGGCATCCCGCGGGCCGGTCGGCCTGTCGGACGGTTCCTCAAGACCCTCGATGCGGCGATCGGCACGGTGGACAACGCGGCAATCGTCGCCGTGTGGCTCGGCGACAACGCCTTCGAGCGTCACAAAGACTATCTGCCCCGCATCCAGCAATCGCTCCAGTTTGGCAAAACCCACCTGGCGGCCTACCGCGGCCCCGCCGCCGGACCCGATGGCTGGGGGATCAACAGCGACGCCGCCGTCACCGCGGTGGTCACACACCAAGGCAAGGTCGTCCGGTCCTTTGCGTTCGTCTCGGTCAACGAAACGGACGTCCGGACGGTCATGACCGCCCTGAAAGAGGCTGTCAAGTAGTACCTGCAAGTAATACCTGCAAGTAATACCTGCAAGAAGCCGTCAAGTAATAATCAACGGTCAAAAATCAGTGACAGCCGTCCCCGCGGCGACCACTCCCTGCAAGTCCGATGACAGCCGCACCAGCTCCCGCTTCGGCCATCCCGATAATCCCGACTATGTTTATCAACATAGTGATCAACTCCCGCTGGTCGGGACGGATATTCGCAAATATTTGCTATTGTCGCGACTGATCCTGTCCGGCAAGCAGCTTCCCTTTGCCGACGGGAACGATCCGCGGTTTGCGGCGGCGATGGTATTGCCACGCGGCGTCCGCCAGAAACAGCGCCACGGCCAGCCAGACGCACCCGAACGCCGCCGCCTGGGCCGCATGCAGCGACTCGCCCAGCACCGTCACGGCCAGGGCCATCTGCACGCTCGGCGAGATGAACTGCAGAAAGCTCACTGCCAGCAACGGCAGACGCCGCAATGACAGGGTAAACGCCAGCAGCGGCACGACCGTGACCACGCCACTGGCGGCGATCCACAAGTTGCACGCCCAGTCCGGGCCGAAATGGTTCTGGTGACGGAGGGTTAGCCAAGCCAGATAAGCCGCTGACGGACCCAGCAACATCAGCGTTTCCAGCGTCAGGCCGACGCTACTGTCCACGGGTGCCTGCTTGCGGACCAGGCTGTACAGGCCAAACGTCACCGGCAGGGCCACCGCCAGCCACGTAAACGTCCCGGCGGCGACAAACGGGATGGCCACCCCCGCCGCCACCAGCAGCAAGGCCGGATAATGCAGCGGCCGCAATCGCTCCCCCAGCACCCACCAGCCCAACGCCGCGTGGATCAGCGGCATCATGAAGTAGCCCAGGCTCGCTTCGGCCACACGGCTGGTCACCGTCGCGTAAATGTACAGCAGCCAATTGACGCCCAACAGCCCGGCGGAGACTAGCAGGACGGCTAGCAGTCGCCGGTTGGACGCCGCCTGCCGCAACTGCGGCCACTGCCCGCCGCCCAAAACCAGCACCACCAGCACCGGCAACGACCAGCAGATCCGCTGCGCCAGGATCTCGCCTGCCGTCAGACCGTACCGCTTCAGTACGGCGAAGTAGAGCGGCACCAGTCCCCACCAGGTGTAGGCGACCACGCCGAACAGGTAGCCGGAACGCCGCCGGGCGTGCAATGGCCCCTCCGGATCGGACACGGCGGCCCCCTCAGTGGCCCGGCCTGGCCGGGGTAACGCCCGCCGCCGCCTGCAACGCCCGACCGACCAGTTGATGGAAATAATAACCGCCGTTTTCCCGCTGCACGCTGAAGCGGCCCCACCGGTAGGTGCGGCTATTCAGGTTCCGCTGCACCTCCTCGCAGACCTCCATGTCCTCCCGCTGCACCTGGTCGGTCACGGCGATACTGTCGCGGATGAAGTCCTCCGGCGTGCCCCGCACAAAGTACAGATCGAAGATCACCCGGCAGCGGTCCACCCCCAACGGCACAACGATGTTGCAGTCCAGCAGGCCCGGGTAGATGTTGAACATGACGTTCGGATAGACCCACCAGTACGCGGCGAGGTCCCCCGCCCGGGTACGACCCGTGGCCCCTTCCCCCGGCTTGAGCGGACTGCTCTGCAGGACGGTATAGCCCTCACAGGTGGTGGTGTATTCCTTGTAATCCAGGACGCCGGCCAGGCCGGGATGCACGGTGTTGACGTGGTAGCCGCCGTCCAAGTAGTTGTCCACATAGACTTTCCAGTTGCAGGCCACATCGTAGATGCGGCGTTCGTGCCAGACCTGATCCTGCCAGGGTTGGCGACGGTCGGCCCATTCCGGCAGCGGCCGCAGGTATTCCTCCAGCGGCTGGCCCGGCGGCTCCAGGCACACCCACACATACGGCCCCCACTCGGCCACCGCCAGCGGCGGCAGACCGTTCTCTTCCCGCCGGAATTCTTCGACTCCGTCAAACTCGGGGAGTCCCCGCAGCTGTCCCTGCAGGTCGTACGTCCAGCCGTGGTAGCGGCAGCGAAGCTTGGTGGCCTGGCCGTGCTCCTGCGTGCAGACGCGGGCCGCTTTGTGCCGGCACACGTTGATGAAGGCCCGTAGCCGGCCGTCCTCGCCGCGGACCACCACCACCGGTTCGCCGGCCACGTCGAAGGTCAAATACTGCCCTGGTGTGGCCACCAGCTCCCGCCGCCCTACCGCCTGCCAGCTGCGGGCAAAGATCGCCTCCCGCTCCAACGCCGCCACCTCCGGGGATATGTACCACGTGTTCGGCAGCGTCCGCGCCCGGCTCAGCGGCAAATCGGGGTCGAACGTCGCCAGCACCGACTGCAACGACTCATTGATGACCATCGCGATCTCCACACTGATGATGGCCAATCCTCATGGTTATCCCCATAGGTTCCGGATCGGCCCTGCCGTCGCCGTAACTCCCAGGCGGTGATTTGCAATCCTCACCATGATCATCTACATAGTGATAATTGGCGGTTGCCGATCCTCGCAGGCCACAACATCATGTACCGTAAGGGTTTCACTTGATCGTTCCAAAACAATTTCGCTTGTGCAATCAAACGGTCATGCTGGAGAAGCCACCGTCCACGATAATGTTCTGACCGGTCACGAAGCTGCTGGCCCGGCGGGCAGCCAGCCAGACCACCGCCCCGGCCAGCTCCTGCGGCTCGCCGAAACGTCGCATCGGTGTGTGAGCGATGATCGCCTGGCCGCGATCCGTGTAGCCGCCGTCGTCGCGATATAGCAGGCGGCGGTTCTGCTCGGCAGGGAAAAAGCCGGGACTGATCGCGTTGACCCGTACCCCCCGCTCGGCCCACTCCCGCGCCAGCCACTGCGTGAGGTTGATCACCGCCGCCTTGGCCGCCGAATACGCCGGCACTCGCGATAGCGGCGTGATTCCCGCCATTGAAGCAATGTTGATGATGCTGCCGTAACCGGCGGCCAGCATCAACTCCCCAAACACCTGGCAGGGCAACAGCACGCCGCCGACCAAGTTGAGGTCGAATACTGCCTTCCAGGCCTCTAGCGGCAGCTTGCAGAAATCGCTCCCCGGTGGCAGGGTAGCTTCCGGGCGGTTCCCCCCGGCGGCATTGACCAGTACCGTGGGCGTGCTGAACGCGGCGACCACCGCTTGCCGGGCTTGCCGCAGGGCGTCCGCATCCAAGGCGTCCGCCGCCGCGAACATCGCCCGCCCGCCCCGCCGCCGGATCGCCTCGACCCGCTCGGCGCCGCGTGGCTCGTTGCGGCCGACAATTGCCACGGCTGCCCCCGCCGCGGCCAGAGCTTCGGCCATCACCCCGCCCAGCACCCCGGTGCCGCCGATGACCACTGCCACTTCTTCGCGTAAGTCAAACAGGTCTTTCATTGTCGCTTTGTGACCCGTTGCCAGTTCGCCGTTAACAGTATCCGGTTCCCGGTTCATCGAACCAACTGCCAGCAATACGGCCGCCGCGACGGAGTTATGGCGTCACGTCCCCGGCCGAACGGACTGCTGACCGTCAATCCCGTTGCCGCGCGGGTCTCGATGAAGTCCCCCGCCACATGTCGTACGGCTACTGGTTGTTCTACGAGGCGTCGGCGGGCGGGGTCAGCGGCACCGGCGAGGCGTGGCTCCCCGTTGCAGGCCGCCCCAGTTCGACGTGCTCCAGGCGGTAAAAATACTCGATTACGCAGTGGGTAGCGACCGCCCCGAAGATGTGCCACAGCCAGTGGCTCCCCATCGGCAAAAACAGGCCCATTAGCTGATCGACCAGGCGGAAAAACCAGGCGATGGTGAAGCTGATGCCACCCGCCACTACCCATCCGGCATGGCGGAACTGCGTCCGCCACAACGCCGCTACAACCGACGCCAGTAGCACTCCCGCCAGCAGGGCGTAGGACAGGTTCACCCGCCACTGCAGGTTCGTCATGCGTAAGATCTGAAACAGCAATATGTTACATGCGAGGTAACCCCCGACGGCCGGGAAAACCCACCGCCACGCCCGGTGGCCCATCAGCCGCACCGCCAGATAGCCCGCCCCGGCCAAGGCCAGCACGGAGATCGGAATGACATCCATTAGAAAAAAGATCCGTGACGCCCGCGTGGCGTGAAAGAGCGTGCCGCCGATTCCGCCGGCCAGCAGGATCGGCGTGCAGAGGGCCAGAAACGGGTACCTCCGGTAGCGGCCGCACAGTCGCCACGCCCAAAACACAGCCAAAGCAATGAACAACGCCGCCGTCACCGCGTTGAACGGCTCGGCCACTCCCCACGCGCCGTCCAACCTTAGCAGCGTTTCGGCATATCGCGGCCCGCCGTCCGGCAGTCGCTCGCCCCACGTGGGCCGTTCTAGTAGTATTGTGTACATATCACCTCCACCCTCCCGCAGCCCAACCCGGAACCTGCTTTCCAACGTGTCAGTCAAAAGTGTAACATAGATTTTGGTGATTGTTAGGTACCGTTCAAGCGATCGCTATGGCCATTGCCGGATACAGGGTCCGCAGCGGGTCACTTGCGGCTGCCGACATCGCCCTGGTAACGTCCGGGCGCTACAAGTGCTCACTGCAAGCTGGAGCGATCGCGGCGAAACGGATTGTTCCTTAAGTCGTTATCACATAAAGACTTTGAATAATTGAAGAAAACTCCTTGCCCGTGCTTGACGCCATTGGAACGGATCACTAAGAATCGACTACCTTGACCGGAAACCGTCCCGGCGGCGGATCCCGACCGTTCGGAAGCGACCCCCCGGCTTCTGCGATGCCGCCCGGCCCGGACGGGGATATAACGGGAGGGACTAACCGAGTTGGAACCCGGCGATGGCTCCGGACATGAGGTCATGCCGGCCGCATCGCCGCAACCCATACACGAGGGTCTGCCTATGTCTCGATGGTGGTTGACGCAACTGCCGGATACCTGGCTGGAACGACCAGACCGGCCCCTGCGCCCGACGCCGCTACCGTTCCACCTGGCAAACGTTGCCGCAGATGACGACGAGGACGAAGATTTCGACGACGAAGACGAAGATTGGGACGACGAAGACGAAGACGAATTCGAAGAAGACGAATTTGACGAAGACGAAGACTTCGACGACGAAGACTTTGATGAGGAGGACGAAGACTGGGACGACGAAGACGAAGACTTCGACGATGAAGATGATTTCGACGAAGACGAAGACGAATTCGAAGAAGACGAGGACTGAGCTTTCTTGGACCCGTCTGAATCCGCCGTCCCATCCTGAATAAACTGCAACCGGTTGGTTACCCAACGGATCCGGCGTAGGCCTCGGGCGTTACGGGCTGCCGCCCCGGCGGAAGGCAGCAGCGTGGGGCGGCCGGAATGCCGGGGGGCCGCCTCACTGGGTCGTTCCGAAGTCTCGCTGGTCATTGGGGTTGCTACAGCCTGTCTTGACAGCACTTGCGTCCAGGCGTATGCCCTGTCCGCTTGCAACGCACGGCGATGGCCCGCCCGCGACGTCGATCCGTCCGCGGCGTGGGACACGCCTAGGAGGGGGACAGGGAATGGGGGTGGACCGCCGGCATCGCTGTCAGTGGCTGCTCACGCTGGCACTAGCGGGTGGGCTGGCGAGCGGCGTCGCCGCGGCGTCCGACGGCCCCCACGGCAAAATCATCGCCGATGTCATTCCCGTCGGGAACCGCCTTCGGTCGGCCGAACAGATCCGGGCCGTCATGCACACCCGCCCCGGCAGCCGCTACGACGAACAGACGCTCCAGGAAGACGTCCGCCGCCTCCACGAAACCCGCTGGTTCGTCCCCGGCGAAGTCCAAATCCTCACCCACGATGAGCCGGACGGACGCGTCACCGTCCTGGTCCGGGTCACCGAGCTGCACCAAACAGTCGAAGAGGTGATCTTCGAGGGCGCCCAGCACCTCAGCACCCAGGAGCTGCAACGCCTCAGTGGCATCCGCAAGGGGGAGCCGATGAACCCCCTGGCCAACGAGCTGGGCCGGCGGGCCATCCTCCGCCGCTACCAGGAGGAGGGCCGCTACTACGCCACGGTCGAACTGATCGAGGGGAACCGGCCCACCGACCGCCGGGTCGTCTACCGCATCGTGGAAGGGCCGGTCGTGCGGGTGGAGGCCATCCAGTTCCGCGGTGTCGAGCAGGTTAGCCTGGCGCGACTGCGTACGCAACTGGTTACCAGCAAACAGTTTCTGGGCTTCATCGGCGGCAAGTTCCACCCCATGACCCTGGAGCTCGACCGTCAGAAGATCATTGACTACTACCACAGCCTGGGCTTTCTGGACGTACGGGTGTCGCCGGAGGTGGTGCCAGGTTCCCACCTAGGGGCGGTGCGGATCATTTACCACGTGCACGAGGGGCGGCCCTACCACGTGGCCGCCAAGAAGGTTCTCGGTGCTAAGTCCTTTCCGCAAGAGCGTTTAGAAGAATTGACCGAGCTGCAGGCCGGACAGCGGTACGACCTGCGGATCGTCCAAGCCGATGCCCAACGGATCCGCGACTATTACGGCATGCGCGGCTACCCGGTCGCCGTCGAGCCGCGACTGTACGAGGTGGCCGGCGAGCCGGGGGCCGTGCAGGTCCACTACCAGGTGATCAACGACCGCGGCGAACCCGACCGCGTCGGCCGCATCATCATCGAGGGGAACGAAGTGACCCGCCGCCGCGTCATCCTCAATGAAATCCCCTTCCTGCGGCCGGGCCAGATTCTCCCCTACGACCGGCTGGACGAAGCCCGCATGCGCCTGGCCCGCCTGGGCATCTTCGACCCGGAAGAGCCGCCGACCGTGGAGGTCCTCCCCAATGAGTTCGACAACGTGTTCAAGGACATTCGCATCCGCGTCAAAGAGACGCGCACCGGATCGTTCATGATCGGCGGGGCAGTCAACTCGGACATGGGCTTTACGGGCAACATCGTTATCAACGAGCGGAACTTCAGCCTGACCCGCTGGCCGACCAGCTGGGACGACATCCGTAGCGGCCGGGCCTTCCGCGGCGACGGCCAGGAGTTCCGTATCGAAGCGGCACCCGGCACGCAGTTCCAACGCTACTCGATCACCTGGCGGGAGCCCTACCTGTTCGATACCCCCTTTGGCCTGACCACCTCCGGCTACTACTTCACCCGGGCCTTTGCCGAGTACGATGAAGGCCGTTACGGCGGCCGGTTCACCCTCGACCGCCGCCTCGATCCTCTCTGGCGGGCCAGCTTCATGACCCGCGTCGAAGGGATCAATATCTCACGGGTACCGTGGTTTGCACCGCCGGAAATCGCCGAGGATGTCGGCACGCATTTCCTGCTCGGCCTGCGCGCCGGCCTGACCCGCGACAGCCGCGACTCCTACATCTACCCCACACAGGGGGGTGTGTTCGACATTGCATTTGAGCAGGTCCTTGGCTCGAACGCCTTTCCCATCGGCACGGTGGAATGGACGCAGTTTTTCTCCTCGCGGTATCTGGCCCGCGAGGACGGTAGCGGCCGGCACGTCCTGGGTCTACGGAGCATGCTGGCCGTCACCGCCGGCAATGCGCCGGTTTACGAACGCTTCTACGGCGGCGGCATCCGCAGCATGCGCGGCTTCACCTTCCGCGGCATGGGGCCGTTTGAAAACAACTTGGCCGTCGGCGGCACCTTCCTGTGGATGAACACCATCGAGTACCAAATCCCGCTGCTGGCCAACGACAAACTCCACTGGGCGATTTTTGTCGATCATGGTACGGTCGAACGGGATGTGGCCATCCGCAACTACCGGGTCAGTGTCGGGACCGGCCTGCGGATCAGCGTACCGGCGTTGGGTCCGTTGCCGCTGGCGTTTGACATCGCCGTACCGGTGGTCCGCGGGCCGAACGACATCCGCCAATTGTTTAACTTCTCGGTGGGCGTTTTCGGCGGCCCCTGATCAACCAATGCGGCGGATGGCATACGCCCGCTTGACAGATGACAAAGGGCCGCACCGGCACCAGCTGGCCGACGCGACGGATAGGGCTGGCGCAGCGGACAAGCTGGGCGTGACAGATAGGGCCGCCCCGCCACAACGAGAATCGCCGGACAGGCGGACCGCTGGGGGAAACAGCCGCCGAATCGTTGGGGGGACAATTACCGCTGGGGGAATCATTATTGGAGAAACAAATATCTGACGCATGTACGAATGTCGTCTGCCGTGCGGGGAACGTGTCCGGCCGGGCAAAGCTGACTCCCTGCAGGATGGGACAAGCCTCTGGCCGGGCGGCACCAGCCTCCCGCCAGGCGGAACTATCCCCATCAGCCAAAGGGGAACTCCCGCCAGGGGCCAAATGTCCGACCGTCGGTCCCCAATTCCCACAATTTTTTGCGGATTGGCGGTTAAACCGATTTGCGGATCGTGCGGTCGAACGTATGATGTTAACGATTCCCGATAAGATCTCCATTGGTTTACACCCTGCCGCAGCGGCAGAGAAAGGTTCCTGCTGATGGGCAAGACGCTTGACCGTCGCCTGAGTGATCCGGACGCATCCGTGGCCTGGAAGCTGCAGGACGCCTTCGAGACCTACGGAATTTTGCGGTGGGGCAAGGGATATTTCGGGATCAACAAACAGGGGCACGTGACGGTCCACCCGGACAAGGATCCGCAACGGAGCATCGACCTCAAGGAGCTGGTCGACCAGATCCGGGCGCGGGGCATCTCCCCGCCGCTGCTGTTGCGGTTTACCGATATATTGCGGCACCGCATCGGCGAAATCCACGACGCCTTTGCCCAAGCTCGCGCCGAGTTCGGCTACACCGGCAACTACCATTGCGTCTATCCGATCAAGGTCAATCAGCAACGTCATGTGGTCGAGGAAATTCTGAACTTTGGCCGGCCTTACGGATTCGGCATCGAGGCCGGCAGCAAGCCCGAGCTGCTGGCCGTGTTGGCCATCACCAACGGCGGCGGCGACACCCCCATCATCTGCAACGGCTTCAAGGACGACGAGTTCATCCGCATGGTCGTCCTGGCCCGCAAGCTGGGCAAAAACATCATTCCGGTCGTAGAAAAGTTCACCGAGCTGGAGCTGCTCATCAAGCACATGGAGGAGCTGGACGTCCGCCAGCCGCTAGGGGTACGGGTCAAGCTGGCCACGCGCGGCAGCGGCCGGTGGCGTTCGAGCGTCGGCTATCGCTCGAAATTCGGTTTGACCATCTCCGAGGTCTTGCAGGCATTTGAACTATTGCGCAGTCACGGACTGGACGATTGCCTGCAGATGACCCATTTCCACATGGGCTCGCAGGTTTCGGACATCCGCAAGATCAAGGAGGCCCTGACCGAGGCGGCCCGCATCTACGTCGAGCTGTACCGTCTGGGGGCGGGGCTGAAGTATCTCAACGTCGGCGGCGGCCTCGGAGTGGACTACGACGGTTCGCAGACCGCCTTCGAAAGCAGCATCAACTACACCTTGCAGGAGTACGCCAACGATGTCGTTTATCGGATCAAGCAGGTGTGCGACGAAGCGGGTGTGCCGCATCCGCACATCGTCTCCGAAAGCGGCCGGGCCATGGTGGCGTACCACTCCGTGCTGATCGTAGACGTGGTCGGCACCTCCAGTTTCGACGCCTACACCGCGCCGCGGGAGCTGCCGCCGGACACGCCGGATTCCATCCGCGAGCTGTTTGCCAACTACCAGGAACTCAACCGCAAAAACTACCTTGAGCTGTACCACGACACCATCGACCAGATGGATAAGCTGTTGAACCTGTTCAAGTTAGGACATTTGACCATCGAGCAGCGGGCGTTGGCCGAGCGGCTGTTCTGGGCGTTTGGCCGCAAGCTGCAACGGATCGTCCGCGACCTGGACTACGTGCCGGAAGAATTGCAGGGACTGGACGCCACCCTCTCGGACACCTACTTCTGCAACTTTTCGGTCTTCCAAAGCATGCCGGATTCGTGGGCGATCAAGCAACTGTTTCCGATCATGCCGATCCATCGGCTGGACGAGCCGCCGGTGCGGCGGGCAGTCCTCGGCGACATCACCTGCGACTCGGACGGCAAGGTCGACCAGTTCATCGACCTGCGGGACGTCCGCAGCACCCTGGAGCTCCACCCGTTCGACGGTTCGCCGTACTATCTGGGCGTGTTTCTGCTGGGGGCGTACCAGGAAATCCTCGGCGACCTGCACAACCTGTTCGGCGACACCAACGCCGTGCATGTCTCGCTGGACGAAGACGGCACCCCCAGCATCGACACGGTCATCAAGGGGGACACGGTCACCGAAGTGCTCAACTACGTGCAGTACAGTGCGGAGAAGCTGATCGACCGGCTCCGCAAAGACCTGGAGCGGGCCGTGCGGCAAGGCCGGATCACCGCCACGGAGAGCCGCCAAATCCTAAAATTCTACGAAGCCGGCCTGGAAGGCTATACTTATCTTGAGGAACCGAGCGCCTGAGGTCCCGCACCACCAACGTCGCTCATCGGGGCAGCTCCAGCCCGGTGCGGCAACCTCTGGCAGGAACCGCCCGCCCCCATGGCAGTGCCGGCACAGCAGAAAATGACGTTCCGTGTGGAGTATCACCTCGACCGCCGGCAACTGCTGCGGCTGGAGTTGATGCCGTGGCTGCCGGCGATCGCTGGGACGCTGGGCTTCGGCTTAGGCGCGGTCTACCTCAGCACTACAGTTTCCCCCATATTTGCTCTATTGTTCCTGCTACCGCTCGTGATGTACCGGGGATTGTTCCGTTTCTTGATCGAATTAGTGATCTTTCCACGGCGACCCGTCCGGCTGGAAATATCCGGCGACGTGTTGCGGTGGCAAATGGGCCGCTCGCCGCCACGAGAGCTGCCGCTGACGGGGATCATCCAGGTTTGCCGGACCGGCGACCCGCAGTGGTGGACGATCCTGCACCGGGACGGGACGGTCATCCCGTTGCAGGCCGATCTGCTCAGCGAGTCAGAACTGGGGTATCTGAAAGGATTTGCGTTGGAGGCGGCCCGGCAGCGGCGGATGGCCGTGCCGTGACCGGATCCGTTCTGCGGCTTGGTCGCGCCGGCCCGTCCCATAAGATTTGTCTCGGGGCAGGTCCTGCGAACCCGGTCGACAATGCCCGCCCGACGGCCGGGATCGGCTCAGGTGATCAGCTTGGTGAAGGGGTTGGCCTTATCAACGATCCGTACGGGTCGACCGGAGGGTGTCTCGTTCTGCTGAGTGTAGTCAATCCCGAGCAGTTCGCAGATGGTGGCGAGGAAGTCCTGGGCGGAGACGGGCCGGTCGACGACGGTGGCCCCTTCTTTGTCGGTCTGGCCGACGACGCCGCCGCCGCGGATGCCGCCGCCCCACAGGACGGTGCTCCAGGCGCGGGGATAGTGGTCGCGGCCGGGGTTGGCCCCGCGGGTGTTGATGTGCGGGGTGCGACCGAATTCGCCCATCCAAACCACCAGAGTGCTGTCGAGCAGTCCCCGCTCCCGCAGGTCGCTGATCAGGGCGGCGATGGGGGCGTCAATCTGGGCCGAGAGAGTTTTGACGCGGTCGAAATTGTTGGTGTGGGTGTCCCAGCCGCCGAGGCTGACCTCGACAAAGGGGACGCCGACTTCGACGAGGCGGCGGGCCATCAGAACCCCCTCGGCGAAGCGGCCGCTGCCGTATTTGGCCCGGCTGGAGGCCGGCTCCAGCGACAGGTCGAAGGCCTTGGCCTGCTGGGACTGCATGAGCTTGAAGGCATTTTGATAGACCGTCTGGTGGTCGTAGATAACTGCGGCGTCGTAGTGGCGGTGGAAGGCCTGCTCCATTTTCTCGAGCAGGCCGAGGCGGCGTTGTAACTGGCCCAGGCCGACGGCGGCCCGCAGGTCCTCGACGCCGCGGTTGGGGTCAGTGATGATCAGCGGCTGATGGCGCGGTCCCAAAAATCCGGCCCCGTAGCTGCGGCTATTGATGGCGACGTAGTTGGGCATAGCGCTGGCAGGATCGCCGATCTCCTTGGCTACGATCGAGCCGATGGCGGGATAGATCAGGCCGCCCTGGCCTTCGCGGTAGCCGGTGTGCATCAGGTATTTGGCGCGGGGGTGAGCTCCCTCCGGTGTGCTCATGCTGCGGACGATGACACCGTGATGCATGGTCTGGGCAATTTTGGGCAGGTGTTCGCTGATGAGCACGCCCGGGGCGCTGGTGCGGATCGGTTTGAACTCGCCAGCACCGCGGCTATCCGGTTTGAGGTCGAAGGTGTCTTTGTGGCTGGGTCCGCCGTCCATCCATAGCAGGATGCAGGCGCGGGCCTTGCCGCGGCCCCCTTGCGGAGCCGCCTTGGCCAACACTGGCAGCCAACCGGACAGCGACGGGGCAAACACGCCCGCCGCCGTCCACTTCAGCATCCCCCGCCGCGTCCACTCGCTCCAGCATTGTCGCCGCATGGTCTGTCCCCTTTCGGATAGTTCGATAGTCCGTGATAACCACATTGTCGGATCGACACTTGACCGTTCGGGATCTCCCTGTTTGCGTGATATTGTGTCACACCCTATTATGATGGATCGCACTTTGTGGTTCCGAATCCCATTGATGTTTACCGTACCATGGTGAATTCGCTGCTATTGAGCAGGACCCAGAGGATGTCGCCGATGGCGGCGAGGCGGTCGCCGCTCATGGAGATGTAGGCGGTCATCTCCCGCAACTCCTCGGGGGCGGGCCGGCGGGAGAGGGTCGCCAGGTAGAGGCGTTCGACGGCCTGGCGGGGATCGGCGGTGCTACCGACGATACTGCGGGCGACGGCGGTGTTGTTGGTAATCGGGGCGTTCATGAGCCGCAAGGCCTGGGGGATGCCGGCCTCGTAAGCGGTGACGCTGGGATGTTCGGCCCCCGCGAGGAAGAAATTGACGAACTGGTCGCGGTTGGTCAGGCCGCGGCCGGCGGCAGCCTTTTTGGCCTTGGTCGCCGTACCGGCCCGCATGGCGTTCACCCCCACCACCTGGGCCAGCGAATCGTACAACTGTTGCGGCGTCATCACCTTGACCCGCATGTGGCTGAACAGCCGCTCATCGTCCCGGTTCTCCGGCAACGGCTTGCTCGTCCGCTGATAGGTCTCGCTCAGGCAGATAGCCTTGAGCAGATATTTCTGGTCAAACCGGCCGATGGTGGCCATGTGCCGGGCCAGGGCATCCAGCAGCTCCGGGTGGCTCGGCTCGTTTTCCAGCAACATATCATCGACCGGCATGACGATGCCGCGGGCGAACATGTGGGCCCACAGCCGATTGACCATCGCTCGGGCAAAAAACGGGTTATTTGGTGCGGTCATCCATTGGGCGAGGGCAGGCCGGTAGGGGGCGGCGGGGGACAGCTTGGCCTCGGGGCCACCCAAAAACGTCGGCACCACCGTCTTAGCCGATTCGGGGAAAAAGTCCTTGGTCTTGCTGCGGCCGGCCATCTCCTGCACGCCGGGTGCGGGGGCGTCCGGGGCCTTTTTCGGATTTTTCGGATTGTCGATCCGTACCTTCGAATAGAACGCCGCAAAGCCCCAGTATTCTACCTGCTTCCAACTAGAGAACGGATGGTTGTGGCACTGGGCGCACTGGAGCTGCACCCCCAGAAAATGCTGGGTGGTGGTGTCGGTCAGACGGTCGATGGAGCGGTTGGCGAGGAAGTAGATGACCGCCGGGTTTTTGTCCGCCGTGCCAGTGGCGGTGACCAGTTGCCGCACCATCTCGTCCCAGGGGGTATTTTTGTTGAATTGCTCCTCCAGCCATGTATAAAAAGGTTGCTTTTGCACGAAGCGGTTAGCCGAATCGGCGGGGAACAGCTTGGCGATCCAGATGTCGGCCATCCGCTTGCCGTAGTTGGGATCGGCTAGCAGTTCGTCGATGAGCTTTTCGCGTTTGTTGGGGTCGGTGCTGTCCAGGAACTGGCGGGCTTTTTCGGCGGTGGGGATGACGCCGGTCAGGTCGAGGTACGCCCGCCGGAGGAACTCCGCGTCGTCGCAACCGGGCGAAGGGGGAATGCCGGCCTGCTCCAGTTTCCGCCGGACTTCCGCGTCGATCAGCCGGGCCAGGGCGTGGGGGTCCTTCTGCGGCGGCGCGGGCACGACCGTGGGCAGGGGTTTATCCGGCACGCCGGGGGGCGTGGGGTCCTTGACCCGCAACGCCGCTGGCTCATTAGCCAATTTGGCCTGCTTTTTGAGCTTTTTCTGTACCGGCGGCTGGGCGTCCACCATTTCGGACTGCCCCGCCACGAGCACCAGGCACACCGTCAGCACCAGCACGGTCAACGATCGCCACCGCATGACACCGTCCCTCGCGAATCCTGCCGCATAACCATCGCTAAAGCGCCGCAACCACGGCAGGAGGGCTCCACTGTCTGCCGGATCGGGCCGTCGAAGGATTAAACGCTCCCTGTCCCATAAGGTTCCGCATCTAACTAATTTTACACTAGTTTACCGAAAATTCCTTGACAGATGATGATAAAGTGATGAGAATATGATCAATCGATGAATCCATCAACTTGTTATTTCCTATCCGTGGAGGTGTTCTCATGTTTTCTGCACGCTGCCGAGCAAATAGACCTGGCATCGCGGTAGGTTTTACGCTGATTGAGCTGCTGGTGGTGATCGCCATCATTGCGATCCTGATCGGCCTGCTGTTGCCGGCGGTGCAAAAGGTGCGGGAGGCGGCCGCCCGGATGAGCTGCCAGAACAACCTCAAGCAAATCGGCCTGGCCTGGCACAACTACCACGATGTCAACGGTCATTTCCCCCCGCCCGGCGACCATGATAGCGCCAACTGCCCCTTGGGCGTATGTTACAACGCACCGCCGGGATATGTGGATTGGCTGAACTGGACATTCCACATTTTGCCATACATAGAACAACAAATGATCTTCAATCTGGTGCAACGGGGAGACACGAACACGACCCGCTGGAACTCGATCAATGACAAGGTGGTACGGTCGTATTATTGTCCGACGCGGCGGGCACCGCAGGTTTACAAAAACCACGCCAAGTGCGACTACGGGGCCAGCCGCGGTACCGGCGAAAACGGCGTCGCCCAACGGGTCAACCGCGGCCGCAAAATCATGATGACCTCCATCATCGACGGCACCTCCAACACCCTGATGCTGGGGGAAACCCGCATCCATCTGCTGTACATCTCTTCCGGCGGCTGTTGCAGCGACAATGAGCCTGCCTACAATAGCGGTTGGGCCGATGACGTGGTCCGGGCCACCAGCCTGCCGCCCGCACCCGACATTCGCGACGCCGCCACCCCCGCCGAGGCCGCCGACAACATGTTCGGCGGTCTGCACCCCAACGGCATGAACATCTGCCTGGCCGACGGCTCCGTCCGCTTCCTGCAGTTCAACATCTCGCAGGTCACCTTCCAGCGGCTTGGTATCATCAACGACGGCCAGGTGGTCAACCCGAACGAATTTTGAGCGGGCCCGCATCCGCCGGCTGCGGGTTCGGGACGCCCACGGCCTGATCTTTGACGTAATCCCTTATGCATCCAGTACTTCGTAAAAGCATCGTGCTATCCCTCGCGGCGATCCGATTTTTGACGTAAACCGTTATGCGGCAAGTACTTCGTAAAAGCATCCTCCTATCCATGGCGGCGGCTGGCGTCCTGCTGGTCGGCTGTGGGCCGCCCATGGCCCGCCCCCGCGGCACGGTCACCCTCGAAGGCAAGCCCGTCCCGCAGGCCGAAATCTTCTTTGAATCGGCCGAATCCCCTGGCAACGGGGTTTCTGGCCGCACTGACGATAACGGCGTCTATCACCTCAACTACCTCTCGCCGCGCGGTATGCCCGCCGGAACCTATCACGCCACCGTTACCATCTACACGCTCCCCAAAGGCAGACCCATCCCCCCCGGCGAGGAAGGCGCCGCGCTCCGCAACGACCCGGAGCGGGTCGTGCGTCAGGCGTTCCGCCTCGCCAACCTGACCATCCCCCCCGGCGAATCCACCCTCGATTTGGAACTGGCTAACGCCCAACGGGTTAATTAATCTTCACTGATCACGGATCGATCCCGACTCGTTACGGGTCTATCCGAATGGAGGCCTGCGGCGACGGCCCTAATCCGGCCGGTGACTCGGCCGTTCCGTTCCTTGACGCTTCCCCAAACCCTGTGTAGTGCTAACTATTCCTGTGCCGCACATGGCGGCACGTGCATGGAGTGGATTTCCGGAACGGCGTGCGGAACGCAACATCGCGCCATCCGACCGTTCTAACGAGCATTCAATCTCCCAGGGCATCCGACCATGGCAGCGTCCGATGTGCCGAACCCACTGCCGGACGACACCCATACTCCGTCATCGCCTGAAACCCTCTCCCCCGCAGCCGGCGTGGAGCCGACCGCTCCGGCCCCCCCTCCCCCGGCGGCGGCCCACTCCCAAGCTGATGAGCCGCTGCCGCCTGAACCAGCCGCTCCATCAGCCAGCGACACCCCGCCGGCGACACCCCCTTCCTTGGCCGACAGCAGCCCGCCAGAAGTGACAACCCCGTCCGCGGACCAGCCGCCGGTAGTGTCCGCGTCGCCGGAAATACCAGTTTCGCCGGAACTACCCGCGTCGCCGGTTGGGTCGGGGCTTCCAGACGCATCCGAGGCACCGGTTGGGTCGGGGTTTCCAGGAGCATCGGCGAGCATGGATGAAGCAGGTGCGCCGGGAGCGTCCGAGCCACAAGAAGTGTCGGAAGTTGTTGCGGGACAAGCAATTACGGCACAACAAGCCGTCGCGGCCGCTGCGGAGACTCCCCAGCCACCGCGTCCGGCGACGGAACCTGGGCCCCCGCCCCGTCCGCCACTGGGCGGCGTACTCGGCGGAACGCCTGTACCGACCGTCCCCCCCGCCCCGCAACTCCATGAGCTAAGCCGCATCGCCCAGGACCTGCAGATCCGCCGTACCCAGGTCGAGGCGGTCCACAAACTGCTCCGGGAGCAATACGCCCCGCCGTACATCGCCCGGTATTGCGAGGAGCTGACCGGCGGTCTGAGCGAGGAGGTCATCCGCCGCATCCGGCAGCGGATCCAGCAGTGCCGCGAGTTGGCTTCCCGCAAGCAGACCATGCTGCGCAGCCTCGCTCGGCAGGGGCGTCTGACCCCTGAGCTGGCCGATGCCATCCTGCATGCCGAGTCCTCCCGCCGCCTGGACGACCTCTACTTGCCGTTCCGGCTCAAGAAAAAATCGCCGGCCAGTGACGCCCGCGACAAAGGCCTCGGAGAAGTCGCCGCGGCGATCTGGAGCAAAGACCCCGCCGTCAGCCAGCTCGACGAAGTCCTCCCCGGACTGGTCAACCCGGACAAATGGTTGCTGACCACCGAGGACGTGCTCAACGGCATCAAGGCCATCCTCACCGAGACGATCGCCGAGCAGGCTGGCGTGCGGGCCGCCGTCCGCTCCTTCATGTGGGACACCGGCTACCTGGCCGCTCAACGCCTGGAAAACGTCCCCGACGCCAAAGCGAAGGAATTCCAAAGCTACTTCCAGTTCCGTGAACCGTTGCGGCACATCCCGCCGCACCGCATCCTGGCCATCCACCGCGGCGTCAAACTCCGGGTCCTACGAGCTTATGTCGACGTGGACCGTAGCCGGGCCATCGAGCTGACCTTGCAGCAGTTGCCCCTGCAGGACCACCCCCACCGCGACCTGCTGATGAGCCTGGTTCCGGCGGCGGTCGAACAAGTCCTCCTGCCGAGTCTGAACAGTGAAATCCGCCAGGAATTGACGGAGCATGCCCAGCAGGAAGTTGTGGCGGTGTTCGCCCGCAACCTGCGGAGCCTGCTGCTGCAACCGCCGCTGCGGCACAAACGCGTGCTGGCCATCGACCCGGGTAGCCGCGTCGGCATGACCGTCGCCGCCCTCGACGCCGACGGCCGTTTCCTCGAAAGCGACGTCATCCACCTCCAGACCCACGGCAAAAGCCGGGATCAGACCGACGCCAAGCGGCGACTGGAGCGGCTCATCCGCAAGCACCAACTGCAGGTGGTCGCCATCGGTAATACCCGCGGCTGCCAGGCCGTCGAGCAACTGGTGGCCAGCCTGATCGAGGAGCTGGAACGCGGCGGCGGCCGCAGCATGCCCCCAGCCGCGACAGCCCCCCCGCCGCTGACGGCTCCGGCCACCGCTAGCTACGTCGTCCCGCCCCCAAGTGCCCAGACCGTCGCGACGCCCCCCCCGGAAATCGTCGCCACCCTGCCGGCCGCTGAGGCGGCCGCCACCATCGTTGTTCCGCCTCCGGTCCCGCCGATTACGCCGGAAGTCTTTACGGCAACATCCGTTACGTCGGAATCTGCTGCGGTTGTCCCCGCCCCGGACGCGGCGGTCATCGCCCGCGGCGAAGTCGCTCCCGACACCGCCGGCCACCCGCCGGAACCGCCGCTGATCGCCGCCGTGCCGCTGCCGGCCGCCGCCGTCCCCGCCCCGGCGACCCTCCCCCCCGCCGCCACGGGCGAGACAACCCCGCCGCCGACGCTCGCTCCATCGGCCAGCCTGCCATCCGCCCCCACGGCTGCGGCCGACCTAGACGGGCTTCCGCCCGCTCCCCCCGATTTGGCCTTTACCCTCGTTATGGAAACCGGCGTGCGGGAATACGCCACCGGACCGGTCGGGCAGGAGGAATTCCCGCAGCTCGACCCCGCCGTCCGCGCGGCGATCAGCATTGGCCGCCGCCTCCTCGATCCCCTGGCCGAGCTGGTCAAGGTGGAACCCCAGGACCTGGGTGCCAGCCTCCAGCAGCACGACGTCAAGGCCGACACTCTCAAGGAAGTCCTCGGCGAAGTGGTCGAATCGTGCGTCAACGAGGTGGGGGCCGATCTGAATCGGGCCGAAGTCCCCCTGCTGCGATACATCTGCGGCCTGAACCTGGTTACGGCCCGCGAGATCGTCAACTGGCGGCAGGAGCACGGCCCGTTCCGCAGCCGGCAGCAGTTGCGGGAGGTCCCCGGCATCGGCGACAAACAGTTCGTCCAGGCGGCCGGCTTCCTCTACGTGCGCGGCGGCGAGGAACCGCTGGATGCCGTGTCAGTCCACCCACAGCAGTACGAGCTGGCCCGCCAAGTGCTGCAGGAATGCGGCCTGACCGCAGCGGACCTGACGCAGCCGCAGCGGCGGGCGGAGCTGGCCGCCCGGGCATCCCAGCTTCCCTTGGCCGAGTGGGCCAGACAATGGCACGTGCCCGAGGTGGTCGTACGGGACGTTGTGCAGGCCCTGGCCCACGCCGCAAGCGACCCGCGGGACAGCCACCCCGCCCCGACCCTCAAACGCGCCCTACTCAAACTCGAGGACATCCGCCCCGGCATGCAATTGACCGGCACCGTCGTCAACGTCGTCCCCTTCGGCGCGTTCGTCGACATCGGCCTGCGGGAAAGCGGCCTGGTCCACATCAGCCACCTGGCCAACCGCTTCGTCCGTAATCCCCATGAGGTCGTCTCGGTCGGCGACACCGTTACGGTCTGGGTCCTGGAGGTCAAAAAGGAGCAGCGGCGGATCTCCCTGTCGATGATCCCGCCCGGCGAGCCCCGGCGGACGGAGCTGGCGGGGACGGAGCCCGTCGCGCGGCGTGGCGAACCCTCCCGCCGACGCGGCGAAACGACCCGCTCCGACGAGACGCCACCCGGCCCGGCACAGCCCGGCCCGTCCTCCCCCGCTCCGAGCGGCCCCCGCCAGAGCCGCTCCGACCGTCGCCCCCCCAAGGGACGCCGGCCCGGCGGGGCACCGCTGCAGTCCGATCAGCCCCCCACAAGCAGCGGCCGTGGCCCAGAACCGCGCAACCGCCGGCATCGCCGGGGGGCGGCGGACGACTCACCTCCTGCACCCCCTGTCTCGCCTCAACCCGAAGGCACGCAAGAAGTTGCGACATCTCCGGCGGCCGAATCACCTCCACCGGCCTCCCCCGAAACCCCGCCGGTCCCACCCAAACCCGCCGGACGCGGCCGACCGCACCGGCCCCCCCGCCCCTTGCCGGTCCTGCCCCCCGAAAAACGCTCCGGCAAGGCGGCCCTCAACACCTTCGCCGAACTGGCCGCATTCTTCAAACAACGGGAAGAGGCGGCCCCCCCGGCCCCGGAAGCCGGCACGTCCCCCCCTGCCGCGGAGAATACCTCCTCCGACCCCAACCCCCCGCAGACCTCGGCGTGAGGCCCATCCCCGCCCCCACATGCATACAATTGAGGTGATGACGCCGCCGCAACGGTGGACCTGGTCCCGATCGGCGGCCGGCCCGAAAACGTGAAACTGCACCTAACTAGTTGTTTAGCATAATGTTCCGATACGTCACGTACTCCGGGGAACCCTCCCCCAGGCGGCCAGTCGCCCCCCGATCC
>FWWM01001124.1_pt1 | contig 79804 bp, 69 predicted proteins | sample 2228351 | NCBI WGS metagenome assembly FWWM01 (sample SAMEA103939774, study PRJEB20133) | metagenome | reverse complement strand
CTAATCCCGCGCTACCACGCCGGTTACCTGGGCGCCTACACGTTGCAGCCGCAACTGATCAGCGGCTTCGATGACGACGTCGAGCTCGGCCAGATTGGCGAGATCAAGAAGAACCCCGAGATCGTGATGCGCGTGCGGGTCAGCAAGGGGCTGGAGCGCGCGCCGGAGCTGCGCTGGCGGGGCATCGCTCTGACCGTGTTCGACGGCCGGCGCTGGTTCAACGCTTTCGACCGGCCGTTCGTGGTCGAGCCCAGCCAGGGCGGTTGGTACCGGCTGGGATACATCCCGGCAGGTCTGTACCAGCACTCGGCTGAACTGCGCTTTTCGGTGCTGCTGGAGCCGCTGGCCAGCAACGCGATTTTCGTCCCTTATCGCGCGCTGGCGGTGCGCGGCGCATTTTCACCCGAGCCGGAGCGGGCCCGGCACATCCGGCGAAGCTACATTTTGCTGGACGCGACCGAGTCGCTTTCGAATCCCTATCAGAATTTCACGCGGCGGCTGTACGAAGGCGTGTCGCTGGTGCCGGCCGTGCCACGGGAGCTATTGCGGACCGCGGCGACGGATTATCCGGAGCCAATCCGGAAAACCTACCTGCAACTGCCGGAGATTGACTCGCGGGTTCGTGCGCTGGCCGAAGGCATCACCGCCGGCGCGACGACGCCGTACGACAAGGCCGTTACGCTCGAACATCACCTGCGCACCCGCTTCGGCTACACGCTGAGCCAGCCGGAACTGCCACCGGATGACCCGCTGGCGCATTTCCTGTTCGTTCGCCGCGCCGGACATTGCGAATACTTCGCCACGGCCATGACGGTGATGCTGCGCGCGCTGGGCATCCCGGCGCGGTACGTGAACGGGTTTCTGACGGGGGAATACAACGACATCGGCGAAGATTTCATTGTGCGCGCAAGCGACGCGCACAGCTGGGTGGAAGTCTATTTCCCCGACTATGGCTGGATTCCGTTCGACCCGACGCCGCCGTCTGACGAAGCCGCGCGCGGGTGGCTGGGCCGACTGGCGCTCTACTGGGACTGGCTCGAGCTGAACTGGCACGAGTGGGTGATTAACTACGACACAGCGCATCAGCAGACGCTGGCGCAGTCGCTGGCGCGCAACACGCGCGAATGGCTGAGCGGCACGCGGCAGTTCTGGCGGCGGCAGCGGCGCGCAGCCGTTGAGGGGCTGAAAGCGTGGCAGGCGGCACTGGCCGATTCGCCGTATGCTCTGCCGGGCGCGCTGGTGCTGATGGCTCTGGGGGTTTTCCTCTTCCGCCGGCGCGCGATTGCCGACTGGCTGGCGCGGCGCTGGGGGTGGAGCGTCGGCCGCAGCGAGCAGGCTGCGGCACGCGTCGCGACGCTGCGCTACCGCGAACTGCTGCGGCTACTTGAGCGCCGCGGCTACCACAAGCTGCCGGGCCAGACCCCGCGCGAGTTCGCACACCGGATACCGCTGCCGCACCTGCGCGATTTCACGGAAATCTATGAAGCAGCGCGTTACGGCGGGCGCCCGGCTGAGCTCGCGCGCCTGGGGGAGCTGCTGGCGCACATTCGCAGGACGTTTGACTCGAATGCAGATTCTCACGCTGCCTAGCGCCGTGATCAGGCGGGATTCGGGCTGCGTTCGAACCGTGTGCTAGAATGTGAATCTGCACTTGAAGCACGGCTTTTCCCCTATGCCGAAAGCGGGATTCGTCAGTCTGGGCTGCCCGAAGAACCTCGTGGACAGCGAGGTGATGATGGGCATCCTTGCGCGCGGGGGGTACGAACTGACGCCTCGCCCCGATGACGCCGACGTGCTGGTCATCAACACGTGCAGCTTTATCGAGCCAGCACAGCGGGAATCGGTGGAAGCAATTCTGGAAATGGCCGAGCACAAGAAGTTCGGCCGCGCGCGGAAGCTGATCGTCGCCGGCTGTCTGGTCGAACGCTTTCGCGAAGAGATCCGGCGGCAGATACCCGAAGTGGATGCGGTCATCGGCCCCGGCGAGGTGGAGCGCATCCTGGAGGCCGTGCGCGGCGAACTGGACGCAAAGGCATCGGCTCAACCGCCGACATTTCTCTACCACGAGGCGATGCCGCGCCTTCTCACCACACCGCGGCACTACGCCTACATCAAAATTGCCGAAGGCTGCGACCACCCATGCACGTTCTGCATTATTCCCGAACTGCGCGGCCACTTTCGCAGCCGCCGGTTCGAATCGGTGGTGCGCGAAGCGCAGAACCTGGCCGACACAGGCGTGCGCGAGCTTCTGCTGATCGGGCAAGACACGACCAGCTACGGCGAAGACATGGGACTGCGGGATGGGCTTCCGCTGCTGCTGGAGCGGCTGGCGCAGCTCGACTCCCTCACCTGGGTGAGGTTTCTGTACGCCTATCCGAACCGAGTGACCGGGCGGCTGCTCGACACCGTCGCCGCGCATGAGCGTTTGGCAAAATACATTGACCTGCCCCTGCAGCATGCCAGCCGGCGCCTGCTCGCGCGGATGAAGCGCGGCTCAAGCGGCGACGCGTTTGTGAAGCTCATCGAACGCATCCGGCGCGCGATTCCCGGCGTGGCGATTCGCAGCTCATTCATCGTCGGTTTCCCGGGTGAGACGGAAGCGGATTTTCGCGAACTGCTTGGCTTTGTACGCGCGGCGGAATTCGACTGGCTGGGCGTGTTCGACTACTCGGATGATGAGACAAGCGAGAGCTACTCGCTCGACGGCAAAGTAGACGCGGAAACAATCGCGCGGCGACGCAGCGAACTGATGGCCGCGCAGCGGAAAATCTCCGCAAGGCGGCTGCGGCGACTGGTGGGCGGGCGGGTGCAGGCGATTCTCGAAGGGCCATCGGCGGAAAGCGAACTCGTCTGGGAAGCGCGCAGCGAACAGATGGCGCCGGAAATTGACGGAAAACTTTACGTCACGGGGCTGGCTGAGGGCGTTTGCACAGAAAACTTCCGGCCCGGAGCAATCGCGGAAGTGGAGATTACGCAGGCGCATGACTACGATCTGGCCGGCCGCATCGTGGCGCTTGAGACGCGCGGTGCGCTGACGTCGCCGCAGGAGACGCCCGGCACCTGGCGGCGCAAGAGTTCTGCCGCTCCGGGCGGAACCATTTTCCCGGCACAGAACCCGCTGCGCGTTCTCTCGTAAAGACCGATGCAAGCAAAGTGTCCTATCTGCCGCAAGCCCACGGATTCGGGAATTCACCCCGAGTTCCCGTTCTGCTCGGAGCGCTGCCGGGCGATTGACCTGGGCAAATGGGCAAGCGAAAAGTACGTCATCAGCGAGCCGCTGGTGGAAGAGTTTGAAGAAGAGCAGCCGGAAAAATCAGGGGACACCGGCCGGAATTAAGGAAGATGGCCGCGGCAGGGATGAAGTGTGGCCGGCAGTTGTCCGCCAGGGGCGGAGATTGGAATTCCGGCAAACCGGGATTTATACTTTTGACGCTGCCGGCGGAAGGAATGCTGCGCCGGATTCCCGGCGCACACCCGAGAAGAGGGGTCCGGGATTGAGCAGGAACGACCTACCAAGAATTGACAGCGTGCGGCCGGGGGCGGCCATTCCCGGCGGCGATGTCGAAATTCAGGGCAGCGGGTTCGAGGCGCGCAACAACACGCGTCCCAGGGTGCTGTTTGGCAAAGCGGAAGGCGTGGTGGTGGTCAGCGCGGAAAATTACCTGGTGGCGCGTGTGCCGGATGGCGCCGGCGGCGGGAGCGTGCAGGTGAACCTTCCGGGCCGGGGCGCAGAAAGCGCGCCGTATCCCATTGCGCTGGGCACGCAGATTGCCGACAACCTGCACCCGGTCGCCAATCCGGTGGTGGATTCGGAGGGCAACATCTACGTGACCTTCAGCGGGCCGCGCGGGGAAAAAGTTCCGGTCTCGCTGTACAAAATTACCGCGAACTACACGGTGAAACCGTTCGTCACCGAGCTGATGAACCCGACCGGGCTGGCGCTCGACCGCGATGGCGTGCTCCACGTCTCCTGCCGGCACGACGGCACCATTTACCGCATCAGGCCCGACGGCCGCGCTGAGCTCTGGGTCGAGGGCATGGGTATCGCCACCGGCATCGCCTTCGATCACGAACAGAATCTTTACGTCGGCGACCGCAGCGGGACGATTTTCAAAATCAGCCCTGATGGCGGAATCCTGGTGTTCGCCACGCTGGAGCCTTCGATCTCCGCCTACCACCTAGCCTTCAGCCCGGAAGGCGATCTGTATGTGACCGGGCCCACAACTTCCAGCTTCGACCGCGTCTATCGCATCAGCCGAAACGGCGACGTGCAGAATTTCTACCGCGGGCTCGGCCGGCCACAGGGGCTGGCTTTCGACCGCGAAGGCAACCTTTACGTGGCGGCGTCGCTCAGCGGTCGACGCGGGGTGGTGCGCATTACGCCGGATGGGAAAAACGCCGACCTGGTGCTGAGCGGCATCGGCATCGTCGGGCTGGTGCTGCTGCCATCGCGCCGCGCCATCATCGCCACCAACGACGCGCTGTACCACCTCGACTGGGACGTCGAAGGCCTGCCGCTGCTGGGCTGACGCTTGCGGCCCGGGCGGATTTCGAGCGTAACCGACGCAACTTCTTTCCTGAATCCTCCCGGAAAACTGCTACAGCAATTTTCACTTCATTGAGCGGGCTCTGGTTGCGGAGGGCGCGGCTGGTCGGTTACAAAGGGTTGGCAATGAATGCAGAGATAATTGCGGTCGGCTCGGAGCTGCTGACGCCGTTCCGCCAAGATACCAACTCGCTGTTTCTCACCGACCGGCTGAACCGGCTGGGCATCGAAGTCATCCGCAAGACGATTGTCGGCGACGACCGCAGGCAGATTGCCGGCGCTTTCGCTGAAGCCTTGAAGCGCGCCGATGTGGTCCTTTCCATCGGTGGCCTCGGCCCGACTGAAGACGACTTGACGCGCGAAGCCGCTGCCGAAGTACTGGGCCGCAAGCTGCAGCGGGATGAGAATGTCCTGCGCGAAATTCAGGAGCGTTTTCGGCGCTACGGCCGCAAGATGGCTCCGGTAAACGAACGCCAGGCCATGGTGCCCGAAGGCGCAGAGCCGCTGCCGAATCCGAACGGCACCGCGCCCGGGCTGTGGATTGAAACTGACGGCCGCGTGGCGGTGCTGCTGCCCGGGCCGGCGCGCGAGCTGATGCCCATGTTTCTGAACTCCGTGGAAAAACGGCTGCGGGAACGGGCGGGCGGCGTGCGCATGGTCACGCGTGAGCTTCGTGTGGCGGGGATGGCGGAATCCGACGTCGAGCAGCTCATCGCACCCATCTACACACGCTACGAAGGCGTGCAGACCACCCTCCTGGCTTCGCCCGGGGAAATTCAGGTCCACCTGCGTGCGTGGTCGCGCGACCCGGAGCGCGCCGGTCAGACGCTCGACGAGATGACAGACCGGCTGGCGCTGGCGCTGGGCAAGCACCTGTTCACCACGCGGGGCGAATCGCTCGAAGAGGTGGTCGCGCGGCTGCTGAACACGCATGCCGCGACGATTGCTCTGGCGGAGAGCGTCACGGGCGGGCTGATCGCCGAACGGCTGACGACGATTCCGGGCAGCTCGTCGTATCTGGTGGGCGGCATCGTCTGCTACAGCAACGAAGTGAAGACCGCGTGGCTGGGCGTGCCCGCGGAGCTGATCCGGCAGAAAGGCGCGGTGAGCACGGAAGTCGCCCTGGCGCTGGCCGAAGGCGTGCGTGAACGTTCCGGCGCGAAGCTCGGCTTGGGCATCACCGGCATCGCCGGGCCGGGCGGTGGTAGCGCCGAAAAACCCGTCGGGACTGTGTATGTGGCGCTGGCCGACGGCTCAAAGTTCACCGAGCGCAATGCGCACTTCCCCGGCGATAGAGAACGCATCCGCTGGCAGGCTTCGCAGATGGCACTGGACATGATCCGCCGCTACTTTCTTTACGCAACCGGACAGACCTGATGCGCCTGTTTGTCGCACTCGAAATCCCCGAGGAAGTACGCGAGCGAATTCGCGCGCTGGTGCGGGAACTTGAGCCTCTGTGCCGCGGCGCGCGCTGGGTGCGCCCCGATGGCCTCCACGTCACGCTGAAGTTTGTCGGGGAAGTGTCTGCGGAAAAAGCCGCGCGCATCCGCGCGGCGCTGGCTACAATCCGCTCGCCGGCGCCAGTGGAGCTGACGTTTCGCAATACGGGCTTCTTTCCCAGCGCGAAACACCCGCGGGTATTCTGGGCGGGAATTGAAGCTTCGCCAAACCTTGCAGAGATTGCGGCAGCGGTTGAGGCACAGCTTGAACCGCTGGGTGTCGCGCGGGAGCAGCGCGCGTTCCAGCCGCACCTGACGCTGGCACGGTTCAAGAGTGAAGAGGGGCTGATGCCGTTGCGCGAGGCGCTCGGGAGACTGGGTCCGCAGGAATTCGGCGCGACCACTGCGGAAGCGTTTCATCTCTATGAGAGCAAGCTGCGGCCTTCCGGCGCCGAGTACACGAAGCTGGCGACGTTTCCTCTGACAGGTGGGGCATGAAGGCGTGGCTGGTGCCGCTGGTGGCCTATCTGCTGGGCTCGATTCCGTTCGGCTACCTGATCGTGTGGCTGAGTCAAGGCCGCGACGTCCGGAAGGCCGGCAGCGGGAACATCGGCGCGACTAATGTAACCCGGCAGGCGGGCGTGCTGGCCGGCGCGCTCACGCTGCTGCTGGACGCAGCCAAGGGCTACTTTGCCGTATGGCTGGCTGCCCGCTGGACTCACGACGACGTCCTGTGGATCAGCCTGGCGGCGGTTGGCGCGGTAGTTGGCCACTGCTTTACCGTATTCCTGCGCTTGCGCGGCGGCCGGGGAGTTGCGACCGGCGCGGGAGCGTTTCTTGCGGTGAGCCCGGTGGCCGTGCTGGCCGCGCTGGGAGTATTCATTGTGGTGGTGGCGTTCTGGCGGTACGTCTCGCTGGGTTCGATTATCGCCGCCGGGGCGCTGCCGGTGCTGACTTACGTGCTCTACGCGCCGGGCTACGCGCCGCCGCTGGCGATCTCAGCCGCTGCTACGCTGGCGGCGATACTGATTATCTGGAAGCACCGGCCGAATCTGCGGCGGCTGGCGGCCGGCACGGAGCCGAAATTGACGTTTCGAGACCGGTAGGCCCTCGCGGCGGCGGTAGCCGAAATCCATGAAGAAGATTGCCATAATCGGGGCAGGAAGCTGGGGCACGGCGCTAGCGATTGTGCTGTCGCGCAGCCGGGCGAAACACCGGCTGGCGCTTTGGGCGTATGAGCAGGAAGTTTGCGATTCGCTGCGCGAGTGCCGGGTGAACGAAATCTTCCTGCCCGGGTTCGAGGTGCCGGACGAAGTCGAAGTCACCAGCGAACTAACAGAGGCGCTGGCTGGCGCCGACATCGTGCTGGGCGTGATGCCATCGGCGCATGCACGCACAATGTACTCGAAGATGCTGCCGCACCTCGAGCCACAAATGGTCTTCGTCAGTGCCACGAAGGGTCTCGAGCACGACTCCCTGATGCGCATGACGCAGGTCATCGAACAGGTGGTCGGTGAAAAATTCCCGCCGCGTGTGGCGGCGCTTTCCGGGCCATCGTTCGCCAGGGAAGTTGCGCGCGGCGACCCGACGGCCGTGGCCATCGCCTCCAGCGACGCGGAGCTGCGGATGATGCTACAGGAAGAATTTTCCGGGCCGACATTCCGCCTGTACGCCAACGATGACGTCGTTGGCGTGGAACTCGGTGCGGCAGTGAAAAACGTGATTGCCATCGCCGCCGGCGTTTGCGAAGGGCTGGGTTTCGGATGGAACACGACGGCCGCGCTCATCACGCGCGGCTTGGCAGAGATGACCCGGCTGGCGGTGGCGCTGGGTGCCCGGCCGGAGACAATGGCCGGGCTGGCCGGGATGGGCGACCTGGTGCTGACCTGCACCGGGGCGCTCAGCCGCAACCGCTCGGTGGGCGTCGAGCTGGGCCGCGGGCGCAAGCTCGAGGAAATCCTGCGCGGCACACGCATGGTCGCAGAAGGTGTGGGCACCACGGCCGCTGCGCTAGCGCTGGCGCAGCGGCACAAACTGGAGATGCCCATCACCAAACAGGTTCACGCCGTGCTTTACGAAGGCCGCTCGCCCCGCGAGGCCATCCGCGAGCTGATGGAGCGACGGCTGAAGCACGAATAGCCTGTTGATGGCGTGCCGGGCGAAGCCTGCTCTTGGCTAATCGGCTACACCGCCACACCGGCTTTCTTCCCCCTTCCTGAACCGACACCTAGAATGGATCAATTGAGGGCACCGCCGCCGTGTGGCGCCAACAGCTCAATCGCGTTCTGAGCACTGCCAGGGAATTGCCCAGCCGCCTGCCGCGGCCGCGCATTCTGTGGATTGTGCTGGGGGCGCTGCTGCTGGTCAGCCTGGTGCCCATTGTCCTGTATCACCGGCAAGTGCTCGAACTGAGCCAGGAAAAACTGGCGGCCACCGAACGGCTACAACAGAGCGAGGTCACCCGCTCGCTGGCCGAAGAGATCAAGCAGTTCCACGCCGGCGTCTATCAGCAACTGGTCAGCCTGCGGCAGATTCTGGCGCTCACGGGCATGATCCAGAACGTGGAAGAGCCGGTGAACTCCCCGCAGGTGGCCGCGCTGCTGGAAAACTTCGCCATCAGCAACCCGAACATCCTGTATCTGACGGCCCTTGGCAAGCAGGCCAAAGGCCCGTGGGCAGGCAACTATCGTGCCGACAATGACCCGTTCGTGGGCAAGGCGCTGCAACGTGCTTTTGCGGCCACGTTTCTCGGTCAGCGCTATCGCGGCGATCCGCTGGCGCTGGGGCAGGACAACCGCCCGGCATTCGTTATTGCGATACCACTGCGCATGGATGACGAGTTCAAAGGGATGCTCGCGGCAGTGGTTTCGCTCGACCAGGTCTTTCACCGGCTGCAGACGACCAGCGTACGCGGGCGCACGGTGTACGTAGTGGATCGCAACGGCAACATCGTGGCCCATCCGGACGTGCGCAACTACGTGCCCGGTGCAAACGTTGGCTCCACCTTCGACGTCGTCAAGCGCCTGCAGGAGCTACCTGCCGAACTCCGCTCGACACAGACCACCGGTTTCACCCTGGAAGCCAACGGCCGCCAAGTGGAGATGATCGGCACCTACAGCACCATTCCCGAGCTGCAGTGGGCGGTAGTGGCGCAGCGGCGGCTGGAAGATGCGCGGGCCGACGCCGGCGTCGAGGAACTGAACCGGCAGGCGTTGACGCTGGTGGTGGCCGTGACGTTTGCCGCCCTGGCACTGGGCTATCTGTTCGCCGTGGCCATCACCGCGCCGATCCACGGCCTGGCCGCTTCCACCCGCGCCATCAGCCGCGGCGAATTTCATGAACGAACCAGCGTGCGCGGCGCGCGGGAAGTGAGCGAGCTGGCCGAGACGTTCAACAAGATGGCCGACGACATCGAGGACTACATCGCCCGGCTGAAGCGCGCCGCCGAAGAAAACCGGGAGCTCTTCCTCGGCTCGATTCGCATGCTGGCCGCGGCAATTGACGAAAAGGACCCCTACACCCGGGGCCATTCCAACCGCGTGGCCAAATACTCGGTCATCATCGGCGAAGAGCTGGGGCTTGATGCCGATGCGCTGGACAAGCTGCGCATTTCGGCGCTGCTCCACGACGTGGGCAAAATCGGCGTGGACGACCGCGTGTTGAAAAAGCCCGGCGCGCTGACGCCGGACGAATTCGAGCTGATGAAACAGCACCCGGTGAAGGGCGCCAACATCATGCGGCCGGTCGCGCAACTGAAGGAAATGCTGCCGGGCATCGAGCTGCACCACGAGCACATGGATGGCGGCGGCTATCCCTACGGGCTGTGCGGCGAGCAGATTCCGCTGATGGCGCGCATCATCGCGGTCGCCGACACGCTCGACGCCATCACCACGAACCGTCCCTACCAGTCGGCCATGAGCCTGGACTACGCGTTGCAGCGCATCCGGCAGTGCGTCGGCAGCAAGTTCGACGTGGCCGTTGTGGACGCGCTCGAAACAGCGATTCGCTCCGGACGGCTGCGGCTCAGCCAGACCGTCCAGGAAGTGGAAACCGAAGCCTCACTCCTCGCATAAAGCGCCAGAAAGCGCGGCCCGCGCACCGGCACCCGCAAAAACCCGCGCCCGGTCAAAACCGCTTCCAGGCGCTCGCGTTCTTCTTCGCGAACAAAGACAAACCAGACGCGCTTGACGCCATCGAGGAGCAATTCTTCGTCTTTCGGCGTTGACACCCCCTTCACCCACCAGCGCCAGCGCTGACAACCGAAAGCCTGCAATTCTTCGGTGCGGCCAAGCCGGTGTGTCCACTCCCACCAGACGTTCACGCCCGCGCGGCATTCGGCCATCAGGAGGTCACCGGGACGGTGTTGTGCGGCCACGGCCTCCACGGCGAGGCGCACCGGCGAGCTGCCTGCCGCGGGCAAGGTCACGGCCACACTGAGCAGCACCCAGGGCAAGACGATGCCGAACAGCATCCAGCGGCCGCCTTCTCCACCAGCTTCTGCAGCGAGCACCAGCAGAAGCCAGTAAGCCGGCAACAGGACAAGCAGGAACCGCGGGTCGAGCGCGGGATGCACAACCACAGAGAAAGCGTACAGGACAGCGATTGGCAGCATCACAAGCACGGCCAGCGGGCCGAGCCATTCGCGAACTCGGCTCGCTTCAGCACCCGCAATTTCTCCGCGGCGGAAGCCGTGCCACGCCAGCGCGGCGAGTGCCAGGTGCGCGCCGCTGGCCAGCAGATAAGCCACTACGCGCACGTTGACCGGCGGGAGCTCGCGCAGTTCGTCGAAAGGGTTAAAGCCGGGATGGATGTAACTTAGGAAGAAAAACGGCAACTGCCCGAGCACAACGTGCGGCGATCGCACCCATCCCAGATTGTGTTCCAGGCCCCGAGTTTCAAACACCGGCCACACATAGAGCAGCCAGGGTACCATCGTCAGGGCAACGAAACCGGCCATGAAAACAAAGCTCCACCGGAGGCTGAGCGGCGCCAGCTCAGGGCGGGGACCGTAGAACCAGTCGGCGACGACGAAGGCACCGAGCAGCAGCAGCCCTGCATAGTGGGTGTAAACCATCAGAACCATCACTCCGGCCCACGCCGTCAGCACGCCGATGCCCGGCTCGCGCCGCCAGCGCTCCCACAGGAACAGCGCCAGAATCGCCAGCAGCACCAGCAGTCCGTGCATCCGCGCAAGCCACATCACGCCGCCGATGCGCCAGTAGACCGCCGCAAACAGCAACGCTGCCAGCCGCCAGTGCTGCGTCACGCTCTGCGCCAGCCGCGGGAACAACAGCAGCGCCGGGATGTTAAAGATGAGCGGCAATGACTTGGCCGCGGCATCGCTCAGGCCGAACAGTTTTGTCCACCAGCTTGCCAGCAGGTACCACAGCGGCGGGTGGACCAGGTCGCCACGGAGGTACCGCAGCAGCCAGATGAGCGAGCGTTCGCCGTGATGCAAACTCCAGATTTCGTCTTCCAGCAGCGTGCGCCCCCAGCCGGCAAAGCTGAGCAGCGCATAGATGACAGTCATAGCCGCGCCCCAGCCGAGCCAATCGGCCCGGGTCGTCTGCTCGGGCGCGGGCCGCAGAATCGAATTGTGAGTGACGGCCAACTTGTCTCGCCGATTCGTCAGCGCCCGGGCAGCACGGCGAAGCAAGCAGCAATGCCCTGCGAACAAGGACTGCCGTGCGGCCCAGGGTCAGGTGCTCATCTGCTAGAATGGCTCTCTGGCGAAAGCGATTGTAACGCAGCATGCTGACACTTTTCGGCAAACCTGAACCCACGCTGCTGGAGCGGCTGAAAGATTCAGTCAAGAAGACCCGCTCGGAGCTTTCCTCCCGCGTCGGCGAGCTGTTGGCAGGCGAGCGGAAAATTGACCCGCAACTGCTGGCGGAACTTGAAAAGGCGCTGCTCAGCGCCGACCTAGGCGTGCGCACGACACGGGAAATACTGGACAGCGTGCGCGAAAGGGTTGGCCGGCAGGCGCTTACCAACCCCGCCCAACTGAAGGCTGAGCTGAGAGCGCACCTGCTGGGCATCTTGGAAAAGATGGTTGTCTCGCCCGACGGCCAGCTGGAGGAGCGGCCGCAGGTGGTTTTCGTCATCGGCGTGAACGGCACCGGCAAGACGACCACTATCGGCAAGCTGGCGCACCGGCTCAAGCAGGAAGGCCGCAGCGTGCTGCTGGCCGCGGCAGACACCTTTCGCGCCGCGGCGATCGAGCAGCTGGAAATCTGGGCGCAGCGGGTCAGTACCGACGTCATCAAGCAGAAAGCCGGCGCCGACCCGGCCGCGGTGGTGTACGACGCTGTGAGCGCAGCCAAAGCGCGCGGTTGCGACGCCGTTATCGTGGACACCGCCGGCCGGCTGCACACCAAGTCGAACCTGATGGCCGAGTTGGAAAAAATGAAGCGCATCGCCGCTAAGCTCGTCCCCGGCGCGCCGCACGAAATCCTGCTCGTCCTTGATGCGACGACCGGGCAGAACGGGTTGGCGCAGGCGCGGGAATTCACCAGCCACCTGGGTGTCACCGGCCTGGTACTGACCAAACTTGACGGTACAGCCAAGGGCGGTATCGTCGTGGCCATTGCGCGCGAGCTGGGTTTGCCCATCCGGTTTGTCGGTACCGGCGAGCAGAAGGATGACCTGGTGCCGTTCGAGCCGCAGACTTTTGTGAACTCGCTGTTTGACTGAATCTCATGCCTGCTGATTCCGCGGTTCCGATCTCCGCCATCGAAGAAGATGGGCGCTGGATGGACCGCGCGCTCGAGCTGGCGCGCCGTGGGGAAGCGCTGGCCAGCCCCAACCCGATGGTCGGCGCGGTGATTGTGAACGAAGGCCGCGTGGTCGGCGAAGCGTTTCACACCTACGCCGGCACAAAACACGCGGAGATTTTAGCGATCGAAGCGGCCGGTGAAGCCGCCCGCGGCGCTACGTTGTATCTGAACCTCGAGCCCTGCTGCCACACCGGCCGCACGCCGCCGTGCACCGAGGCAGTCATCAAGGCCGGCATCCGCCGGGTCGTTGCAGCCCTCGCCGACCCAAACCCCGCGGTGGCCCGGCGCGGATTTGCACAACTCCGCCGTGCCGGGATTGAGGTCACGGTCGGCCCGCGTGAAGCCGAAGCCAGAAAATTGAACGAAGCATTCGCCTGCTGGATTCGCAGCGGCCGGCCGATGGTCACCATGAAATCGGCACTTTCCCTCGACGCGCGGATTGCGGCACCGAAGCTGCGGCGCAGCAAAGCGTCGGTCAGCCACTGGTTGACCGGCGAAGCAGCCCGGGCCGAGGTGCAGCACCTGCGTCATGCCGCCGACGCACTGTTGACCGGCATCGGCACCGTGCTGGCCGACGACCCCCGGCTGACCGACCGCACCGGACGTCCGCGGCGGCGAAAACTGCTTCGCGTGATTCTGGATTCACGGCTGCGGCTGCCGGTGAAATCGAAGCTGGTAGAAAGCGCCGATGCTGATGTTGTGGTCTTCACGACCGCACCGGCTGATTCCAGGCGTGGCCGGGCGCTCAGCCGCGCCGGCGTGGAAATCGTCCGAGTGCAAAGCAAACGCGACCGGGTGGACCCGCGCGCGGTGCTGGCAGAATTAGGCCGGCGGCAGATTCTGTCGGTGCTGCTGGAAGGCGGCGCGACGCTGAATGGTGCTGCGCTCGCGGCAGGGATTGTCGACAAGCTGGTGCTCTACTACGCCCCAAAGATTCTCGGCGCCGACGCGGTGCCCTGGGTTGCCGCGCGCGCCGGACAGCTCGCTTCCCTGCCGCCGCTGCGCGACGTTACACTGCGACCGGTGGGGGAGGACCTTGTAGTCGAAGGATACTTTCGCGATGTTTACGGGAATTATTGACAATATGGGCGCCATCGAAGCGCTTGAGCAGACGCCGGCAGGCGGCCGGCTGCGCATCCGTGCCAAAGAAACGGCGCCGCTGCTGCACGTCGGCTCGAGCATCGCCGTGAACGGCTGCTGCCTGACGGTGACCGACCTTGCGGGCGAAGTGTTCGCCTGCGACCTTTCCGGCGAGACGTTGCGGCGCACGTCGTTCGGAGAGTTGAAGCCGGGAACGAAGGTGAATCTCGAGCTGCCGCTGAAGGCCGGCGCAGAGTTCGGCGGCCATTTCGTGCAAGGGCACGTGGACGGCGTCGGCCGCGTCACACGGCTGGTGCCGGAGGGCGAAAACTGGTGGCTATCTGCGCAGGTGCCGGACGGCATTGCCCGCTACGTGGCCATGAAAGGTTCGATTGCCATTGACGGCATCAGCCTGACCGTGGCCGGATGGAAGGACGGAGTGGTGGACATCGCCATCATTCCTTACACCTACACCCATACAAACGTCTGCCAGCTGGCGCCAGGTGACCCGGTGAATCTGGAATGTGACGTGCTGGCGAAGTACGTCGAGCGGCTGCTGGAGGCGCACGAGCCGACCGCCCCATCGCGGCTGACCGTCGAACGCCTGATCGAAGAAGGATTCTAGACGCGGTGAAACCGCTGGCTGCGGCGGCGCGTCCAAAGACTCGATTCCACAACACAACTCAGAGGTACCGCCATGAAGAAGATTGCCGCGCTCGCAGGATTGCTGCTTATCGGCATTGCCCTCCCGGCAGCACTGGCCCCGCCTGCGGCAGACGCCGAGCGTTTCTGGCCGCAATGGCGCGGGCCGCAGATGACTGGCGCCGCTCCCGTGGCCAACCCGCCGGTGGAATGGAGCGAGACGAAGAACGTCCGGTGGAAGATTGAAATTCCCGGCAAAGGCTCGGCGTCACCCATCGTGTGGGGCGACCGCATCTTTGTGCTGACGGCGATCCCCACCGGGAAGAGGGCCGAGCGGTCTGAAGCGGCCGCTGTCGCCGAGCAGCAGGGTCGTCGCGGGCCGCGTGGCATCCAACCTACCGAGGTGCACCAGTTCGCCGTGCTGGCCATCCGGCGCAGCGACGGCCGCGTGCTGTGGCAGCGCGTGGTGCGCGAAGAGCTGCCGCATGAAGGCACACATCCGACCGGCACCTGGGCTTCCAATTCGGCGGTCACCGACGGAGAGCACGTCTGGGCCTATTTTGGCTCGCGCGGACTGTACGCGCTGGACATGAACGGCAGCGTAAAATGGGAGAAAGATTTCGGCGACATGCGCATCCGGCTGGGTTTCGGTGAGGGCAGCTCGCCGGCGCTGGGGGACGACCGGCTGATTATCAACTGGGACCACGAAGGCGAATCATTCATCGTCGCGCTCGACAAGCGCACCGGCCAGGAGCTGTGGCGGACGCCGCGCGAGGAAATGACTTCGTGGACCACCCCCATCATCGTGCGCCACGGCAGCTCGCGCCAGGTGATTACCAGCGCCACAGGCAAGGTCCGCGCGTACGACTACGAAACCGGCAAGCTGCTGTGGGAGACGACAGGGATGACGCTGAACACCATCCCTTCGCCCGTCTCGGACGGCCGGATGGTATTCGTCACCAGCGGGTTCCGCGGCAACGCCCTGCTGGCCATCCGGCTCGACGCCGCCCGCGGTGATATCAGCAACAGCGACGCGATTGCCTGGCGCTTCGACCGCGATACGCCCTACGTGCCCTCGCCGCTGCTTTACAACGGCCGGCTTTACATCCTGAAGAGCAACTCGGCGATTATCTCCTGCTTTAACGCGAAAACCGGCGAGCGGTTGTTTGGCCCGGAACGGCTGGAAGGCATGACCGATGTGTACGCATCGCCGGTGGGTGCGGCCGGGCGCGTCTATGTGTTCGGGCGCGACGGCGCGGGCACCGTCCTGGCGGACGGCGCAGAGCTGAAGGTACTGGCACGCAATTCGCTCGACGATGGCTTCGATGCTTCCCCGGCGCTGGTCGATAGCGAAATCTATCTGCGCGGCCGCCGCTTCCTGTATCGCATTTCTGAAGAATAGCCTGGTGGTTTCCCCGCAGGTCGCCTCAGAAGCGGCTGGCGGCTGCTGTAGCCGAGGAGCGCGGAGAACAGATCGCTGTGGCGGAGCCCGCAGCTGCAAAGGCGGGGCCTTGCTCGATCCGCGGCGCGAGGAGCGCGGGCACTCTCTGGCGGTGCAATCAGGATTTTTTGGCAGGCCCCGGCGTGAGCTTGGGGAATTCCTTCTTCTTCCAACCCGGCGGCAGTTCGATGCGAATAAAGCCCATAAGCGCCGGGTTGCGGAATTCGAGCACCGACGGCGCGCGGATGACCTTCCGACGTTGCGGCTTCCGTTTCGCGCGACCCTTGCGTTTGCCGCGCTTTGTGTTTCGCTGCGATTTTCTTTGCGCCATCGCAACCTGCAAACGCAGCTTACTGTTCGCTGCCGGATTCGAGCCCCTTGCGGAACGGGATGCGAATCAACGTGAAAGCCACCACCGCGAATACCACCAGCGAAAGCCAGCCGCCCCAGTCGCGGTAAACGCCGAGCTGCTGCTGACCGGTCAGGAATTGCGTCACCGAGAAATCGGAGCGGCCCATGCGGTCGGCAACGATGAACGCCACCGAAAACAGAATCGCCAGCAGCGCCTCTCCGGCGATGAACCCCGATGCCAGCAACGTGCCGCGCTGTTCGTACTTTTCCTGCCCGGCCGCGGAAAGCTTGCGGCGCGCAGCAATGCGGTCGGCGACCCAGCGGATTACGCCGCCGGCAAAAATTGCCGAGGTCGTCTCGAAGGGCAGGTACATACCTACGGCAATCAGCATCGGGGCGGGCGCGTCTATCAGGATCAAGACGAAGCCGAGCACGCAACCCATCAGCACCAGGCCCCAAGCCATTTCGCCGGCTACGATGCCGTTGGCCAGCGTGGCCATCAGACCGGCCTGCGGCGCGGGCAGGTCGCGGCTGCCAATACCGTAAGCGCTGTGCAGCGCCACGAAGGGCCACATCAGGAAGAACGCCAGTACGCTCACACTGATGACTTCCGCGACCTGCATCTTCCACGGCGTGCCGCCCAGCAGATACCCAGCCTTCAAGTCCTGAATCAGGCTGCCCGCCACCGAACAGGAGATGCACACCACCGAGGCCACCCCGAGCACAGCCAGCACCCCGGGGATGCCGCGGACGCCGACGGTGACCATCAGCAGAGCGGCGACGACCAGAGCGGTTAGCGTCAGACCCGAGACGGGTTGATTGCTGCTGCCAATCAGCCCCACCAGGTAGCCGCCGATGGCTGCGAGCACAAAGCCCACCACGGTCATGACCGCGCCGGCCAGCAGCGCTGAGCCCCAGCCTTCCGTAAAGCGGTAATAAATGATGACGATGGGCACGACCAGCGCGGCAATCGAGGCGCCGATCAGCTTGATGGGGATATCGCGTTCCAGCCGGCTGCCGAGGCTTTCTGCGAGGCCTTTCGAGCGCGCTTGCAGCGCGCCGCGTACCGAAGCCATCAGCGAGCCGCGCATCGTGTAGAGCGTATAGACCGCGGCAATCAGCATCGTGCCGACGGCGACCGGTCGCACGATGTTGTACCAGACCGAATTGCTGATCACTTCCCAGGAGTCTCCGCCCGGCACGACACCGGGCAGCCGCCGCGGCAGGTCGGGGTCGAAAAACAGCAGCAGCGGGATCAGCACCCACCAGGCCAGCGCCGTCCCGGAAAAATTGATTGCCGCGTAGCGCGGGCCGATGATGTAGCCCACGCCCATCAGGGCGGGCGAAGCGAGCGGAGTGGTCCAAGGCATTCCGCCGCCGTGCGCGATTTCGCCGATGGGGTTTTTGTCGAAATCGAAATGGCGGATCACTGCCCGCGGAAATTCGATGAATCCGCTGGTCATTTCGCGGAACAGCAGCAGGCCGCGGCTGTTGGTGAAGAAATGCAGCAGCGCGCCAATGCCCATCGCCCCGAACACGTAGCGCGGTGCCTCGGTCGCTCCGTGCTGCCCCGCCTTGACGACCTCCGCGCAGGCCGTCGCTTCCGGGAACGGCAGGCTCGATTCCACGCACAACGGCCGCCGCAGCACGATGATAAAGAACACGCCGAGCAAGCCGCCCGCCAGCATGATCCAGACCACGTCCCAGAAATGCCCGGCCAGGTCGGGCCACACCCCTGCCAGGAAAAATGCCGGGATGGTGAAGGCCACGCCGGCCACCAGCGCTTCACCCACCGATGCTGCCGTGCGAGTAATGTTTTGCTCGAGCACGCCGCCGCGGAAGAAAGGCATGCGAAACACGGCGATGGCGATAACGGCAGCAGGAATCGTTGCGGCGATGGTCTGCCCGGCCTTCAGCGCCAGGTAGGCGTTGGCAGCGCCGAACATGGCCGAAAGCGCCACGCCCAGCAGCACGGCGCGCAGGGTCATTTCCGGTTCGCGCGATTCGGCGGGCACATACGGTCGGAACGCTCTGCTCATGAGGCCCTCTTGAGTGCGGTGTTGGAGTGCGCGTTCAGTTCCGGCTCCGGGTCAGACAATCACATCGAGTGCGGGGATCAAATTGTCCTGCAGACGGAAGTTGCGCAGGAACGGATCCGTTGTGTGTTCGAACTCGTCCCAGGGGCCGAAAAAATGAACACGGCCTTCGTGGAGAAAAACAATTTTATCGGCCAGCTTTTTGGCCAGGTGAGTGTCGTGGGTCACGACGAGAGACGTCTTGTGAAATCTCTGCTTCAGTTTCAGGATCAGGTCGCCGATGTGTCCGGCCATGACGTTGTCCACCATGGTGGTGGGCTCGTCGTAGAGAATCGCCTCCGGGTCCTGCGCCAGGGCCCGCGCGATGGCCACGGCGCGCTTGGCGCCGGTGTTCAACTCTGAGGGCAGCTTGTCAGCGTATTCGGTTGCCTCCAGCATTTCCAGCAGTTCGTCGACGCGGCGGTCAATCTCCTCGGGGCCCAGGTCGTCGCGGGTCTCCAGCGGGAAGGCGACGTTCTGGCGCACGGTAAGCGAATCGAACAGAGCGCCGGACTGGAAAACCATAGTCACCTTGCGGCGGATTTCAAAAAGCTCGTCTTCACTCCAGTCGGTAATGTCCTGCCCGGCGACGATCACCCGGCCTTCGTCGGGCTTCAAAAAACCCATGATGTGTTTCAGGGAGACGGATTTTCCGACTCCGCTGCGGCCCAGAATCACGACCGTCTCGCCGCGGTCCACCCAGAAGCTGACGTTGTCGAGCACCAGGTTATCCCCGAAGGCTCTGCTGACGTTTTTGAATTCGATGTAATGTTCGCTCACGACGTGTTCCGCTGTTCAAACCAGGCCCGGGCTGCGGCGTAATCTTCCGGCGAATTCATATTTTTGAATAGCCGGCCATGCGAATCAAACGCTTTCCATTCGGCAGCCTCGACCTTTTCCACAATGCAACCTTCCAGGGCCCGGGTCACTTTCCGCACGCCTCGCTCGATCGCCGCGCGCACCGGTGCGAGGCAACGCCGATGATACACGGCGCACAACGGCTCCGGGCGCGGCCGGCCAGCTTCGTCAGTCGTGAGGGGCATCACGGCGTCCCCCCGGCAGTTCACGGCGCGGGCGAGCAGATACTCGATCCACTCCGGCGCTAGATAAGGCATGTCGCAGCTCACGATCAAGGACCATTCAGTTGCCGAGGCGCGGAGGGCAGTGACGATTCCTCCAAGCGGGCCGAGGCCCGGCGCATCGTCAGGAAGAATCTGTGGCCATAGGCCAGCGTATTTTGAAGGAGGCCCGACGACAGTCACCGCGCTAACAAGCGGCTCGATCAACCCCGCAGCACGCCGCAGCAGGGGCAAGCCGGCAAGCTCGAGCAGCGCCTTATCGCGCCCCATGCGCGTGCTTGCGCCTCCCGCCAAAATGAAGCCCGTGACTTGGAAGAATTTCACCGGCATCAGTTCGCGGCCAGCTTGCCGGGGCGTTCGGTTCCCAGCTCACGCAGTTTTTCCTGCAGGCTCTGCCGGTGCAGGCCAATCGCGACTGCGGTGCGCGAGACGTTCCAATTCTGCTCTTCGAGCTTGCGCTTCAGGCAGGCAACTTCAAACTTGCGCTTGGCCTCGCGGAATTGCCTCTCGCCGGGCAGCTCGCCGGCTCGCGCATCCCGCGCAGCCGCCAGCGGCACTCCGCAACGGACCACTTTCGGCAGGTCAGCGACCGTCATTGCTTCGCCGCGCGCAAGAATCAGGCTGCGCTCGAGCGCATTCTTCAGCTCACGGATATTATCCGGCCAGTCGTATCGGAGGAGCGTGTCGAGCGCATCGCGCGAAAGCTGCATCGGGCGCTCGTGGCGCGCCGCGAACAGCCGCAGAAACGTTTCCGCCAGCAGCGGGATGTCTTCCTTGTGCGGGCGCAGCGGCGGCAGATTGATAGTCGCAACGCGCAGCCGGTAGTACAGGTCCTCGCGGAAGTGCCCGGCGGCAATCTCCGCTGGCAGATCGCGATGCGTGGCGCTGATGACGCGCACCTCCACGATAATCGAGCGCGAGCCGCCCAGCCGCTCAATCATTCGCTGCTCGAGCGCGCGCAATACCTTGGCCTGCGTGCCAGGATTCATGTCGCCAATTTCATCCAAAAACAGGGTGCCGCCCGAGGCCAGCTCAAACTTGCCTTTCTTCTGCTGTGCTGCACCGGTGAAGGTTCCTGTTTCGTAACCGAACAGCTCCGATTCAGTCAGATTCTGCGGCACCTCGGCGCAGTTGACCGCCACAAAAGGTCGAGCGGCACGCGGCGAACGATTGTGAATTTCTTGTGCCAGCGGCTCTTTGCCGGCACCGCTCTCGCCAAGGATGAGCCCGGTTGCATCGGCCGGCGCGACGCGGTCCGCCAGCTCGAACAGCCGGCGCATGGACGCGGAGGCGCCCAGCATCGGTCCAAACTTGCCTTCCGTCACCAGGCGCCGGTGGCCCAGAACGAACACCATTAAGAGCAGAAAGAGCAGCGTGCCAGCGGTAAAGCCTGTCAACTGCGCAAAGTAAAGGACGGCCATAGGGGCCCGTTGGAGCAAAATCTTACGAGGATGGCGGGCGGAAGGCAATGGCCACCTGCTGGGATTTTCAGAGGCTTTGTAATTTATTGTTTAGCAAGAAGTTATGTGAAATATAAGAGCGGAGAAGTCGAATGGGGTAGTCGGCGAAGGGCTTGACAGCGAGGACTTTCCTGCTATATTAGCACTCGACCGCGAGGAGTGCTAAACACTCTGGTGGTCTGGTTCCACAGAATCGGCGGGTTCAAACCGGCGGCAGCCAATTTCGGTGACGCCGGTTCAGGGCCAGCAATCTGAGTATCCCTATCTCATCTTGGGAGGTTCGAACACCTATGCCCGTGAACATCACTCCCCTGCATGACCGCGTACTGGTCAAGCGGATTGAGGAGAAGGAAACCGTGAAGGGCGGCATCATTATCCCCGACACGGCGAAGGAAAAGCCCCAGGAGGGCGAAGTCATCGCGGTGGGTGCCGGGAAAATGGAGAAGGGCGAACGGATTCCGCTGGATGTGAAGGCAGGCGACCGCGTCCTTTTCGGGAAGTACAGCGGCACCGACATTAAAATCGAGGACCAGGAATACCTGATCCTTCGCGAGGATGAAATCCTGGCGAAGATTGGCGGGACCGCCAAAGCGGCTTCCGCTAAGAAATAACTATTCCCCCCGTTCCCGCTTTGCGGGACGGGGCGGTCCGGGCCGTTCGCGGCACCCAAAGAACCGGATCGCCGAGGGAACAAATCTCAGATCTTTCGGAGGAGGCTGAAATCCTATGGCAAAGCAAATCGTGACTGGCGAACACTCTCGTCAGGCGATTCTGCGCGGCGTCAACACGCTGGCGGACGCAGTGAAGATCACGCTGGGCCCGAAAGGGCGCAACGCCGTGATCGAGAAGAAGTTCGGCCCGCCGGTCATCACCAAGGACGGTGTGACCGTGGCCAAGGAAATCGAACTCAAGGACCCGCTGGAGAACATGGGCGCACAGATGGTGCGCGAGGTGGCGTCGAAGACGAGCGATGTGGCTGGCGACGGCACCACCACCGCCACCGTGCTGGCGCAGGCCATCTTCCGCGAAGGCGTGAAGACGGTGGCGGCCGGAGCGAACCCCATGGCGCTGCGGCGGGGCATCGAGAAGGCCGTGGAGGTGGCGGTCGGCGAAATCAAAAAACTCGCCCGGGACGTGAAGGGCGACATGATCGCGCAGGTCGGCACCATCAGCGCTAACAACGACAAGCAGATCGGCGGCATCATCGCCGAGGCGATGAAGAAGGTGGGCAAGGATGGCGTCATCACCGTCGAGGAGTCGAAGACGATGGAGACGACGCTCGAGGTGGTCGAAGGGATGCAGTTCGACCGTGGCTACCTCTCGCCCTACTTCGTCACCGATCCCGAGCGGATGGAATGCGTGCTGGAAGACGTACGCATTCTGATCCACGAGAAGAAGATCAGCTCGATGAAGGACCTGCTGCCGCTGCTCGAGCAGATTGCCAAGATGGGCAAGCCGCTGCTGATCATCGCTGAGGACGTCGAGGGCGAAGCCCTGGCCACCCTGGTGGTGAACAAGCTGCGCGGCACACTGCAGTGTGCGGCAGTGAAGGCCCCGGGCTTCGGCGACCGCCGCAAGGCCATGCTGGAGGACATCGCCATCCTGACCGGCGGCAAGGCCATCACCGAGGACCTGGGCATCAAGCTGGAGAATGTGAAGATCGAAGACCTGGGCCGGGCCAAGAAGGTGACGATTGACAAGGACAACACCACCATCGTCGAAGGCTCCGGCAAAACCAGCGAAATCGAAGGCCGCGTCAAGCAGATCCGCACGCAGATCGAGGAGACCACCAGCGACTACGACCGCGAAAAGCTCCAGGAGCGGCTGGCCAAGCTGGTGGGCGGCGTGGCGGTGATCAAGGTCGGCGCGGCGACCGAAACCGAGCTGAAGGAAAAGAAGGCTCGCGTAGAGGACGCCATGCACGCCACCCGCGCCGCGGTCGAAGAAGGCATCGTGCCCGGCGGCGGCGTGGCCCTGCTGCGTTGCATCCCGGCGCTCGACAAAATGAAGCTCGACGAGGACGAGATGATCGGCGTCAACATCGTCAAGCGGGCGCTGGAAGAACCTGCGCGGCAGATTGCGCAGAACGCCGGCCACGAAGGCGCTGTCATCGTCGGCCGCATCCGCGAAAACAAGGAAGAAAATTTTGGGTTCGACGCGGAGAGCGGCGAATTCGGCGACATGGTCAAAGCCGGCGTGATTGACCCGGCCAAGGTCACCCGCCTGGCTTTGCAGAATGCCGCCTCGATCGCCGGCCTGATGCTGACCACCGAAGCCCTGGTGGCCGACATCAAGGAAGAAGAAAAGAAAGCCGCCGGCGCCGGTCCGCACGGCGGCATGGGCGGCATGTACTAGACCTTCCGTCGCCTGAGCGTCTGCTGGAACGGCACCATCGGGGCCCCGGTGAGCCGGGGCCCTTTTTCTTTTTGTCTGATTGACCCAGAGGAGGCTGCGCGATAGATTGGCGGCCGCCGAAAGCCATCGCTGACGGACGGAGGCGCATGAGACGAAGCTGGAATCTGCTGCTCTGGCTTGGCTTCCTGATTTGCGTGGGCGCCTTTTTCGGCTACTTCTACTTTTTTGTGCGCTTCCCGACTACGCGTGACGTTCCCTGGGCAAGCTGGCTGCTGTTCGCCGGTGGCCTGGTTTGCGTGTGGGGAGGGCTGCGGCGGGCGTTGCGGCGGCCGGACGCCTATCGCGGCAAAATCTTCGGCCCGGTGCTCGCGGTGCTGAGCCTGGTGGTAACCGGTTTCTTCGGCTTCTACACATTGGTTCTTTCCTCCCAGCTGCCGGCTGCGGCGGGCGCGCCGGGGGTGGGCGACCTAGCGCCAGACTTCGCGCTGCCCGACCAGAATGGAAATTTTGTTTCACTCGCCGAACTGCTGGGCGAGGGTGAAGGCGCGAACTGGGTGCTGCTGGTCTTCTATCGCGGCTACTGGTGACCGTTCTGTAACTCCGAGTTACGGGGTTTTCAAGAACATTTGAGCGAGTTCAAAGCCCGCGGGGTGCGCGTTGTCGCCCTGAGCGTGGATCCGCCGGAGGCGACTCGTCAGTTGTGCGAGAGCCAGGGCTACAATTACACATTTCTCGCCGATATCGAGCGGGAAGTGATCCGCCGCTTCGACCTGCTGCATCCCGGCGGTGGCGGGCCTGCCGGAGATATCGCCCGCCCGGCGGAATTTCTGATTGACCCGGCGGGAAGAATTCACTGGGTGAACTTGACCGAAGATTATCGCATACGCCCGCGCCCAGAGCAGGTACTCGAGATTGTGGACGGAATTCTGGCCCGGACAAAAAGTTCCACAGGCCGGTAGCCAGGACGGCGGCTGGGCGGGTTGCCCGCTGCCGGGCAATTGAGTATATTCATCCGCTCGCCAAGCCCGCGCCGGGGGAGTGAACAGATGCCAGGACTGCTATCACGGATGCTACCGCGCGAGGCGACGTTTTTCGAATTGTTTGTCGCGCAGGCAGAAAACGTACACCACGCCGCCGAGTCTCTTGCGCGCCTGTTCGAGGACTACACGGATGTTCCCGCGAAGGTCAAAAAGATCAAGGAGCTGGAGCACAAAGGCGACACCATCATTCACGACCTGGTAACACGCCTGAATCAGACATTTATCACGCCCATTGACCGAGAAGACATCCACGAGCTATCCAGCAGGATTGACGACGTGCTCGACCTGATTGACGCCGCCGCCAGCCGGCTGGTCATCTACCGCGTGGACCGCATCCGGCCCAAGACCACGCAACTGGTCAGATTGGTTCCGCGGGCCACCGAGCAAATGCTGGCCGCCGTCCGCGTGCTCGAAAAGCAGAACGACATTCTGAAGTATTGCCGCGAAATGACCCGCGTGGAAAAGGAAGCCGACAGCATCTGCCGCCGGTTGATCGCTGAATTGTTCGACGAAGAGACCGACCCGGTGGAAATTATCAAGTGGAAAGAAATTATCGAAGTGCTGGAAGCCTCTACGGACGAGGTCGAAGACGTGGCCAACGTCCTGGAAGCCGTGTCCCTGAAGAGTTCCTGAAACGGATGGGCCCGTGAAGAAGTCTCCGATTCCCTTCCCGGCGGGCTGAGGCGGATTGGAACCTTTCGTCTTCATCGCCATCATCTTCGTCACCACGCTGCTGTTTGAATTCGGCAACGGGTTCAACGACGCGGCGAACTCCATCGCCACGATTGTCTCCACGCGGGTGCTTTCGCCGCGAATGGCGGTGGTCTGGGCGGCTTTCTGGAACCTGATCGCCGCGTTTGTGTTCGGCACCGCGGTGGCCAAAACCATGGGCAAGGGGCTCGTCCACCTGGAAATGGTGGACGAATGGGTGCTGCTGGGCGGGCTGCTCGGCGCCATTGCGTGGACCTACGTTTGCACATATCTCGGCCTGCCCATCAGCGTCTCCCATTCCCTGATGGGCGGCTATGGCGGCGCAGCGGTGGCCAAAGCCGGCTGGGACGCGATCCTCTGGAGCGGCTGGGAGCTGCCGGTGCTGTTCATCTTTCTGGCGCCGCTGCTGGGCATGGTGGCGGCCATGGTGCTGGTGGTGATCACGAGCTGGGTGGTGCGGCGGCAGGCACCCTGGAAGGTGGACCGCTGGTTCCGCCGGCTGCAACTGGTCTCGGCGGCAGCCTACAGCTTGGGCCACGGCACCAACGACGCGCAGAAAGGAATGGGCATCATTACCGCCGCGCTGGTCACCGCCGGGGCGCTGCCCGATTACGAGGTGCCGTTCTGGGTGATTCTTTCCTGCCATGCCGCGATCGCGGCCGGCACGATGGCCGGCGGCTGGCGCGTGGTGAAGACGATGGGCCAGCGCATCACCAAGTTGCGTCCCTTTGATGGCTTCAGCGCGGAAACTGCCGGGGCGCTGCTGCTGGTGGGGACGGCTCAGGCGGGTATTCCGGTCAGCACGACGCATACCATCACCGGGGCGATCGTCGGTGTCGGCACCACCCACCGCATCACCGCGGTGCGCTGGGGCATCGCGACACGGATTATCTGGGCCTGGGTGTTGACCATCCCCGGCGCCGCGCTGATTGCCGCCGGCAGCTACGCCTTGCTAAACTGGCTGTATTGAGGGTTATGAGCGAGCGTCCCATCTTCGCCACCGTCGAAGAAGCACTGGAAGAGTACCGCCAGGGCCGCATGATCGTGCTGGTGGACGACGAAGACCGCGAAAATGAAGGGGACCTGGCCATGGCCGCGGAAAAGGTCACGCCCGAGGCCATCAATTTTATGGCCAAGCACGGCCGCGGGCTCATCTGCCTGGCGCTGACCGAAGACCGCTGCGAAGAGCTGAACCTAGCGATGATGTCCCCGCTGAACACTTCGAATTTCGGCACGGCCTTTTGTGAATCCATAGACGCGCGCTGGGGCACCACCACCGGCATCAGCGCCGCCGACCGCGCTACCACCATCCTCACGGCGATTGACCCGAAAACCCGTCCGCACGACCTGGCGCGGCCCGGTCACGTGTTCCCGCTGCGCGCACGGCGCGGGGGCGTGCTGGTACGCGCCGGTCAGACCGAAGCGTCGGTTGACCTGGCCCGGCTGGCAGAGCTGACCCCGGCGGGGGTGATCTGCGAAATCATGAACGACGACGGCACCATGGCCCGGCTGCCGCAACTGGCCCAGTTCTGCCGCGCACACGGCCTGAAGCTGCTGACCATCGCCGAGCTGATCCGCTATCGCATGCAGCACGAACGTTACGTGCGCCGAATCGGCGAGACGGCGCTGGAGACGCGCTTCGGCCCGTTCCGCATGATTGCCTATTCGAGCGATGTGGACAATGAGCTGCACGTGGCGCTGGTGCGGGGCGAGCTGAGCGGCGAGCCGCCTCCGCTGGTGCGGGTCCATTCGCACTGCCTGACTGGCGACGTGTTCGGCTCGATGAGCTGCGACTGCCGCGAGCTGGTGTCCCGTTCGCTGGAAGCGATTGCGCGGGAAGGTCGCGGCGTGTTCGTCTATCTGCACCACACCGGCCGCGGCTTCGCGATTGATGGAGCCGCGCCTGAGCCGGGCAAGCTCCCCCGCATCGTCTATCACGCGCGCGGCCAGCTCGACCGCGACGTCGCCCGCCAGCGGCTAGTGCAGCGCGAAAGCGGCGTCGGCGCGCAGGTCCTGATTGACCTGGGACTGAACCGCATCCGCGTGATGACCAACCACCCGCGCAAAGTCGTCGCCCTCGGTGGCTACGGCCTGACCATCGTAGACCAGGTGCCCATCCCGGTCAGCGAGAACAAGCCCACCCACCAGGAGCTTTAGGCTGCTTGTCGTCCGGTTTTTCGACTGGTTTCACAGTCACCAGCGGGCGGAGCCTTTCCAGCTTTTTCCTGGTGATGCCGCGAATCGCCAGCAGGTCTTCGAGGCGGCGAAACGGCCCGCTCTTTTCGCGGAACCGGATGATGGCTTCGGCTGTCTTGGGGCCGATGCCGGGGAGTTTCTGCAATTCTCCGGCCGTTGCCGTGTTTAAGTCGAGCGGCTCTTGCGCAGGGTCACGGCCGCTCTGGGCGGCAACCAGGCCTGCGTATAAGCAAACAAGAAGAGCAGGAGCAACGAGCCGCACCCATCTCCGGCATGGGGCTGTTGGCTTCGCGCGAGCAGGCACGGCCTACTCCAAAGGCTTGCCCTGCGCGTCGTAAATCTCCACCTCGCCGAAGAGTGCGGCCTGCTCGCAGAGCTGTTCGCGCTCGCCGACGAGCACGATCTGCATGTTGGGCGAATCGAAATACCGCCGCGCGGCGGCCAGAACCTCTTCGCGCGTGATGGCACGGACGCGGTCGCGATACGTTTCCAGATAATCTTCCGGTAGGCCGTGCAGATAGACGGTTGCCAATTGTCCGAGCAGGCCGTCCTGCGTGGCCAACCCGAGCGAAAAGACGCCGCACAAATAGTGCTGCATGTCGGCCAGCTCGTCTTCGCCGACGGGCAGCGCACGCAGGCGGTCCACTTCGTAAAAGATTTCTGCCAGGGTGGCTGCCGCCACATCGTTGCGCACCGCCGCGGCTATGCTCAGGTAGCCGTGCTCGCGCAGCGCATGCACCGAGCTGCGCGGGCTGTAAGTGTAGCCTTTCTGCTCGCGGATGTTCATCACCAGCCGCGAATGAAAGGCCCCACCGTAGATGGCGTTGGCGGTCGCCAGCCGCTGCCAGTCCGTATGATTCCGTGTGATGGCGCGGTTGCCGACCAGCACCTGCGCCTGCACCGCGCCCGGCAGATGGACCAGATATACGCGCCGGCCGCGAATTTCCGGCGGCGCGGCGGTCGTTGTCTCCGGCGGCTTCCGCGCCGGCCAGGTGCCAAAGCGCTGCTCGATTTTTTCCAGCATCGTTTCTGAAGAAAGATCGCCCACGGCCAGCAGCAGCGCGTTACCCGCCACATAGTGCTCCCGGTAAAACTGTTGCAGCTCTTCACGCCGGTATGCCCGCACGTCCTGTTCAGCCGGCGCGGCAACGGCGTAAGGATGTTCGCCAAACAGCACGCGCCGCAGCCGCTCGCCGGCCAGAAAGCCGGGCGTGGTGCGCTGGATGCGCAGCTCTTCGAGTTCCTGGCGGCGCTCGCGCTCGAATTCCTCGGGCGGAAACGCGGCGTTGCGCGCCAAATCATCGGCCAGTTCGAGCAAGCCGTCGGCGAAATCTGAGAGGCCGGAAAGCGAAATCACGCTGGAATCAGACCCGGCGCCGGTGCTGAGATCGGCGCCCATGCGACGCAGGTCTTCTTCAATCTGCCGGCTGGTGCGCGAGGTCGTGCCGGTGCGCACCACGGTGGCTGTGATACCCGCCAGCCCCGGCCGGGTGTGCGCCACCGCTGCGTTGCCCGTGCGGAAGACCAGCTGCATGGAAATTTTGGGGATGGCACGCGATTCGACCATCACGACCTGCAAGCCGTTGGCCAGCACCCTCACGGTGCGCTTCGGCCAGACGACACTGCGCTCTTCGGCGAGTGCGGGAGGAGCGGTCAGCCGCGGCGGCGTTCGAGTGGCCATCACGCGCCTCCCTTCCCCGCAGCGCGGGGCTGGCGGATGACGATGGCTCGATTCCCAGGCAGCAGATATTTCTGCGCCGCGGCGCGCACCTCATCAGGAGTGACGGCCATGAACCCGTCGAGGATGCCGTTCACCAGCGCCGGGTCGTTGTCGAACAGTGTGAAGCAGGCGGCGTAGTGCATCAGCCCGAAGCGCGGCACGTAGCCTCCCATGCCCCCTTCGAGCGCACTGAGGTAATCAGAGCGGAACTTCACCTTCACGTGTTCGAGTTCGGCCCCGGTCACGCCCCGATCCTGAATTTCGGCGACAATTTCGTCGAACGCGCGGATCGCCGCCTCCGCCGAATACTCCGGTTTGTGCAGAACTTGCGTAACCATCAGCACCGGGCCGTTGTAATCGAGCACATCACCGAGCGGGTAGTGGATGCCGCCGGCCGTTTCCACGGCAATCTGTTGCTCCATCACCAGCCGGCGATACACGCGTCCGGCACGCCCGCCGTGGAGAATCTGATCGAGCAGGGCGGCGGCGTGCCAGTCGGCAGTGCGCCGTTTCGGCATGTGATACCCGATGGCCAGGGCGGGCAGCGTCCCGAATTTTTCTTCGACCGTGCCGCGGCGCTCTTCCCCCGGCGAAGGCTCGTAAACGTCCGGCCGCGGTGGGCGGGAGTTTGCGGGAATGTCTTCGAAATAGCGTCGCGCAAGCAGGAAGCCATCCTCGGGCTTGACGTCGCCGACTATCAGCAGCACGGCATTGTTCGGCGCGTAGTAGGTGCGAAAGAACTGCTGCACGTCTTCCAGCGTAGCGGCATCGAGATCGGCGAAGTCGCCGTAAAAATTGTGCGCGTTGGCCCATTTGCGGTAGGCCACCGGCGGCAGGTCGAGCCACGGGAAGCCGCCGTAGGGCTGGTTCAGGACATTGACGCGGACTTCTTCCTTCACCACGTCGCGCTGGTTGTCCAGATTTTCCTGTGTGACCTTGAGCGCCCGCATGCGGTCGGCTTCCAGCCACAGCACGCGCTCCAGAGCATTCGAGGGCACAGCCTCGAAATAATTGGTCACGTCGTAACGCGTCGAGCCGTTCAGCACGCCGCCGGAGGCATTCACCAGGCGGATGTGCATCATTTTGTCGGCATTCTCCGAGCCTTGAAACATCATGTGCTCGAACAGGTGGGCGAAGCCGCTGCGACCCTCGGGCTCCAGCCGGAAGCCGATGTTGTAGTACACGCCAACCGTCGCCACCGGCACGGTGCGATCGGGCGAGATGACGACGCGCAGGCCGTTCGACAGCGTGGCGGCTTCGAGCGGAATTTGCAGTGTGGACAAGCCTTCCTCCCCTTGGATTTCATTTCTCAGAATCCAGAGTTCAAACCGCCGCAGCCAGCGCGGGTCCCGCCGGGTCAAATCCGCATTCGCACCTTGTCTGCGGCAGGCGGCTGCGTGCCGAGCAGCGGCTCGAGTTGCGCCAGCAGCCGCTGCGGCTCCGGCGCCAGCATGCGCACGGCGAGACGCGTGAGCGCGGCGTAAGCTTGCGCATACTCGCGCGGATACCGCCGCAGCACCGCCATGTGACGCGCCACAGTCTCGAAGTCCCCTCGGGGCACCGGCCCGGACCAGGAATCCAGCGCGCCTTGTCTTTCCAGATTGGCAATCGTCTGCCGGGCCATGGTGAGCAAAGCGCGCGCAGCCTGCCGCCGCGTGAAGCCGGCAGACGTCAGCACCCGCACTCCGGCTTCGAGCACCACCAGCGTATGCTGCGCGGCGAAGCCGCCGGCAGCATGATAGGCCGCCTTCTTCGTTGGTTCGATGTGCACCGGAACACCGCCCAGCAGCCGTGCAATCCTCCGGGCCAGGCGCAGCGCACGGGCGTCTCCGTCAAGGCCGAAGACGATGCCTTCCAGCTCCGGTGCGCCGCGGCGGCTGAACGTCTGCATCGGATGCATGGACGCGACAGCCGCTCCGAGCTTCTGCAGCGGACGCAACGCCTCGTGGCTCAACGCTCCGCTGGTATGCAGGACAATCTTGCCACGCCAGTCGCTTCCGCCGATGCGCGCCAGTTGCCTAGCGGCGCCGGCGATGGCGCTGTCGGGGGTGGCAATCAGCACCATGTCGGCTCCGAGTAACTGGCGCGTCAGCTCACCATGCGGCGTGCCCGCGCCAATCGAACGCACCGCGGCGCGCGCGGTGGCCTCCGAACGGGTAATTACCGGGCCGATGCGCCAGCCCGCCTCACGCAACCGGCGGCCCAGCACGCGTCCCACGCGCCCGGCCCCCACGATCGCCAGTGTGTTCGTCACGAGGTGATAGAATACCGTGTTTTCACCGCAGGAGAAAATTTCACGTGGCCGTTTTCTGGACAGTGCTGCTGGCCGTCGTCGCGGCCTTCTGGCTGCTGCACGGCGTTCGAGTGGGCGTAGAAGCGCTGCGGCTGCCCTGGCTGGAAGACGTCGAACCGGCCGCCGATGCCGTCTGCCCGCGAGTTTCCATTCTGTTCACGGCACGCGACGAAGCCGCAACACTTCCGCATGCCCTCGCTACGTTTCTCGCGCTCGACTATCCCCATCTCGAAATCGTGGCTGTAAATGATCGCTCACAGGATGCCACCGGCAAAATTCTGGAAGCTGCTGCGCAAAACGATCCGCGGGTGAGGGTGCTCCATGTGCGTGAGCTGCCCAAGGACTGGCTGGGCAAGTCACACGGCTTGCAGAAGGCCTACGAGCATTCGAGCGGTGAATGGCTGGTTTTCACCGACGCAGATGTGCGCTTCGCGCCCGATCTGCTCCGTCGGGCCGTGGCCATGGCCCGCGCACAGGCACTCGACCATCTGACTCTGTTCGGCCGGCTCGACATGGAAGGCTTCTGGGAGAAGGTCGCGATGACGTTTTTCGGCCTCGGTTTTCACTTCGCCGCAAGACCCGCACGCGCCTGCGACCCGCGCTCGAAAAACTACGTTGGGGTGGGCGCGTTTCAAATGGTGCGGCGCGAAACATACGAAGCCAGCGGGATGCACCGCCGATTGGCCATGGACGTGGTGGACGACATGAAGCTGGGAAAAATCATCAAGCAGGCCGGCTTTCGCTCGGGCGCGGCCGTCGCGGGCGACAAAGTGCGCGTGCGCTGGTACGACAGCATCGGGAACATGGCCCGCGGCGTGACCAAAAACTTCTTTGCCGGCGCCGAATACAAGGTCAGCGTGGCGGGGTTGCAGGTGACCGGCCTGCTGGTGTTTTACGTGCTGCCATTCGTCGCGCTGTTGTTTTCAGGCGGCTGGGATCTGGCGCTGGCAGGCGTCGCGGCGCTCACGGCCGTGGTGTTGCAGGGCGGGGTGTGCTGGGGCATGGGGGTTTCCCCGCTCTATGCGCTGACGCATCCGCTGGGCGCGGCAATTTTCATCTACCTGCTGCTGCGCTCGACTGTGGTGACTCTGCGGCGCGGGGGGGTCATCTGGCGCGGCACGTTTTATCCGCTCGAGCAGCTTCGCAAGGGAATGGTGTAATGCGCGATTCTCACGTGAGCAACTCACAAGTGTGATGGCAACCCCGCGAGGCGGGCGATGCACCCCGGAGAACATATCCTGACAATGCTCGTGCCGATGAGTTCCCTCGCTTCGTTCAGAACGACCGCCCTGGCTGGGACTGGCCGACTCTCAGCGAGGTGGCGGAGGGAAACATGGGCTGAGGCTACCGGCTGGTGCGCACCTGGCGCAGGGCGGCTTCGCGGTGGGCCAGCGCAGCCTGCTGCAGGATGAGGGCGGCCAGGTGGTCGGGGTTGTTGCTGGAGAAGCTCTGCGTCTTCCCGTCGAAGAACCCCAGCTCCACGCCGGTTGCCACCACCTGCGAGACGAACGAGGGCCTCCAACCTTCCAGCGAAAACCAGGACTTCGATTTCGGCTCGAGGATGGTTGACTTCGCCCGGCTGATATTGCGCAGCGGATACCGCTTGCGAAAAAGACCCATCCGCAGGAGAACGTGTTCGCCGGTGATTTCCACCGTCAGTTCATCGGAAAACGCCAGCAAAATCACACCAGCCACGCCGGCCACAAGGTGGAAGTAGCTCACCAACAAAGCGAGAATCTCACCCGGCGAGTCCTTAGCTGCGGCGAAATAGACAAGCAAGGCGAGGCCTGCCGCGGCCAGCAGGCGGACGAAGATGCGCCTGCCGGGCGTGAGCAGCTCGACGGTTTCCGTATAGACAGACATCAATGGCCCAGGCGGCGCCGCGGCCGGCCACCCGCAGCCGGGCCCGCTGAGTTTTCGCCCTGCGGATTCGCGACAGCGGGCGCCGGCAACGTACCTGCCTCGTGACTCGCTGCGACGCCGCCCTCAGCAGCCATGATGGGCAGCGAGGTGGAAAAAATTGCGCCCAGGTCGCGCTGTTTCAGCGCACGGATGCGGTCGCGGAGCTGCGCGGCACGTTCGAACTCAAATTTCCTGGCGGCTTCGTGCATGGCCGCTTCGAGCTGCGTGATGGCCTGTCGCAACTGCTCTTCGCTGGTGATTTCTTCGGGCAGGAGGTCGTCCACCGGCACGGTGACGTAGTCGGCTTCGAGAATCTGTGCCAGGGTCATGTCCACGGCCTTGACCACCGATTGCGGGGTGATGCCGTGGTCGCGGTTGTAGGCCATCTGCTTGGCGCGGCGGCGGTTCGTTTCGTCAATCGCGCGTCGCATCGAACCGGTGATGGTGTCGGCATAGAGTATTGCCTTGCCGTGAATGTGCCGCGCGGCGCGGCCGATGGTCTGAATCAGCGCAGTGTCGGAACGCAAGTAGCCTTCCTTATCGGCATCGAGAATGGCAACCAGGGAAACTTCCGGCAGGTCAAGTCCTTCGCGCAGCAGGTTGATGCCGATGAGCACGTCGAATTCGCCACGGCGCAGGTCGCGCAGGATGCGCACTCGTTCGAGGGTTTCGATTTCCGAGTGCATGTAGCGGCAGCGCACACCCACTTCGGTGAAATACTCGGCCAGGTCTTCGGCCATCCGTTTGGTGAGCGTGGTGACCAGGACGCGCTCAGCGGCGGCGACACGCTGGCGGATTTCCTCCAGCAGGTCGTCAATCTGGCCCTTCGTCGGGCGAACTTCGACTTCGGGGTCCACCAGGCCGGTCGGGCGGACGACCTGTTCGACGACCACACCCCCGGATTTCGTCAGCTCGTACGGCCCTGGCGTGGCGGAGACATAGATGACCTGGTTAACCCGGTTTTCGAACTCCTCGAACGTCAGCGGGCGGTTGTCCAGCGCCGAGGGCAGCCGGAAGCCGTGCTCAACCAGGGTCTGCTTTCGCGAGCGGTCGCCGTGGTACATACCGTGAAGCTGCGGCACGGTCTGGTGGGATTCATCAATGAACAGCAGGTAGTCTTCCGGCACGTAGTCGAGCAACGTGGGCGGGGCCTCGCCGGGCAGCCGGCCGGCCAGGTGCCGCGAGTAGTTTTCGATACCGTGGCAGTAGCCGATGGTACGCATCATTTCGATGTCAAACAGCGTGCGCTGCTCGAGTCGTTGCGCTTCGACGAACTTGCCCTTGCGCTCGAGTTCGGCCTTCCACCAATCGAGCTCTTCCAGAATGGCGGCGATGGCGCGCTCTTTCTGGTCGGGTTCGAGCACATAGTGGGTCTTCGGATAGACGGGCACGCGGGGCAGGCCGTCGCGCGAGCGCATTTCACCCGTCAGCGGGTCAATACGGTGAATGGCCTCAATCCGGTCGCCCCAGAGCTCGATGCGGTAGCCATCGTCTTCATAGGAGGGAAAAATTTCCACCGTGTCGCCGCGCACGCGGAACGTGCCGCGGCGGAGGTCTTCAGAGCGCTCGTACTGGATGTCCACCAGCTTGCGCAGCATCTGCTGGCGCGGCATCGTCTTGCCCGTTTCCACCATCAGCAGCATGCCGTAGTAGGCTTCGGGCGAGCCGAGGCCGTAGATGCAGGAGACGGAAGCGACGATGACGACGTCGCGGCGCTCGAACAGCGAGCGTGTGGCCGAAAGCCGCAGCTTGTCGAGTTCGTCGTTGATTGTGGCCTCTTTTTCGATATAGGTGTCGGTGGCCGGCAGGTAGGCTTCGGGCTGGTAATAATCGTAGTAGCTGACAAAGTATTCCACTGCGTTGCGCGGGAAAAAGCCGCGGAACTCGTGAAACAGTTGCGCGGCGAGCGTCTTGTTATGCGCCAGGACAAGTGTCGGACGGTTGACCTGCTCGATAACCTTGGCCATGGTGAAAGTCTTGCCCGAGCCGGTCACGCCGAGCAGCACCTGGTGCTTGTCGCCGTTGCGCACGCCGCGGACGAGCTGCGCGATGGCTTCGGGCTGGTCACCGCGCGGGTCGTAGTTGCTGACGAGTTGAAAGTCCATGATCAGGGCGCGCTGCTCGTGCTGTTTCCCAAGTACGAATTATAGCGCACGCCCATAGGCGGCCACGAGCTACGGCCCGGATACCGAAGAAAGCGCCAGCAGTGAAATCTGCGAGGTAGTTTCGCTGCGGGCGCGGTAGCGCACCTGCTGCTCGCCGGCCTCGGTCGCCACCGTGACGTCGAACTGCTCGGCGCTGGTATGTGTGGAGCTGACCAGGAATCCGGTATGAAGCGAGACATAGCTGAGCGTCTCGCTCCGGCTGCTCATTCTGCCCGACGTGCGCAGGCCACGGTTGCGGTACTCTTCCGGCGTCGGGTCGCGTGGAGCGCCCCGGCGGATGAGTTCCGAGCGAGTCAGGATGACGGCGCAGAGTTCACCCGGGCGGGTGGCCGTCGCGCCCGGCGCCAGCGAAACGGCGCTGCATGGCTCGTTGCGCAGATAAGTGGAACGGGTGCGCCGCGAGTAGCCTTCGAGCGGCACGGTAACCGGCCGGCGGGTTTCATGCTCCCACGACTGGCCGACAGCGATGCCACCGCGCGGGTGTTCCACACTGAGCGAAATCTGAGTGAGCCATTCGCGCACTGCCTGACTGTGCTCCGGCAGGGCGTCATCAAGGCCTGCGATCTCACGAACGTTCCCCTGGGCATCGAGCGTGAATTCCAGCGAGCGGCCTTGGAGCCGGCGAAGCTGGGCTTCGCGGGCGGCGATTTGCGGGTCGGGGATATCGGACTCGGTGCGCAGAGCAATCGTCTCATAGGTAGCGCGCAGGCGAACTTCGCGCATCACTCCGCCGGAGTCATGCACAAGGCTCACCACCTGGAGCCGCACGCGCGCGCTGAGCGAGCTTTCTACGTGGCGGGCTGCCTGTGGGTCTTCGATGACGCCCTCGGTGCCGCCGTCGCGCACGATGCGGAAATCCATCTGGTAGAGGATTGTCTGCCCCGCCGCGAACAGCGGGTCGAGCCGCACGCGGTCCTGCGCCGCGCATTGGGCAATCGCCAGCAGCAGAACGCCGGCCAGGATGATCGGCTTCCGCATCAACGGATTTCTTCCATCTGCACTTGCACGGCCAGCCGCGCGGTAAACCGCGGCGGCTCTTTCATCCCGGGTACCGGAGGCAGTTCGTGCGTGACCTCACGGGTGGCTGAGCGCGTCGCGGCCAGCAAGCGGCCGCCGGCCAGCGAAAGCGTATTCAGCGACTCGGCATGGAACCGAACCTCCCCCGCACCAAGCCTGCTTTCTGTCGCCGCAGGAATCTTCGCGGAGAGTTGCTGAACAAGGTGCAATCGCACGGCCGGCTCGCCGGCATTGTGCGCCTCGAGCCATTCGGCAGTTTCCGAAGCACGCACATCGCTCCAACCGGCGAGCTCGACGGCACGAGGTTCCTGCCAGCGGTCGCCCAAGCGGACTGCACGATCAGGGAGCGTGACCGCGGGGCGCAGCGCACGCAGCAGCCACAGGGTCAGAATCGGCGGAGGGTCTTCATCCAGGCCGACCACGCCCTGTGGCTGCAGCCCTGCGAGCTGGCCGTCGGGAGCTTCGCGATAACGCAGCGTCAGCGGATCCGCTCCGCGCCACCGGTTCAGTGCCGCGCGCAGCGCCGCAGCCAGCTCCCCCGTTTGCTCGTCCTGCGGCTCGCTGCGGATCTGCGGGGTGGTGAAACCGGACAAATCTTCCTCCACAGTGGCGGCCCCATTGTCAAATTCGAGCACCCGCCGTCGGATGTTCCACTCGATTTCCGCTTCAACGCGGCGTTCGAGCGAGAATGCGTAGGTCGTGGCGCCGAGCTTTTCCGGCTGCTGTCCGCTCAGTCCGACTTCAATGCGCAGCCGGACGTGATAGTCGGCCTGCTGGCCAGCGAACAGACTTCTGCGCAGCGGCTGTTGCGGCCCTGCCGCAAAGGCCAGCGCTGCCACCAGCCAGATGGACAGAACAAGTCGCATGAGAATCACTATCGGGGCCGCGTCAGCTCTGCCTCCACGAAACTTGCGCGCAGGGCTTCCAGCGGGCCGGCCAGCCGAAGCAGCTTCTGTGCAGGAGCGGGGGACGCGGCGGCGCTATCCCCGGCGCCCTGGGAGCCGGCGCGCGCCAACAGCCCTTCACTCGCCAGCCGGATGCGCAGGTCAGCGACGCGGGCGAAGTCTACGCTGCCGGTGACCTCATATTCCCAGCGGGGGCCAGTTGCGCGGAAATCATCCAGATATACGCGCCGGTCGCCAACCCGAAATTTCCCCTCTGCGCGTGTGAACCGCGTGGAACCAGGCGCCGGTTCACGGGTGGCGAATGAATTGCGCAAGTCGAGCAGCGCGATGACAGCATTGCGGACGCTGACTTCGCCGCGGCCATCGAGCGACCGCAGCAGTTCTTCGCGGCCGAGCCCACGGGCTTCGAGAAAGACCTTTCCCGAAGCGTTCCCCGTGAACTTTTCACGCAGGCGAGGGCTGATGCTGGCCAGGCGGCCCAAATCCACTCCGTCAAATTTCGCCTCAGCCCGGTAGACCGGCTGGCGGTCGAATTGCGCGTTGAATTGGCCGTGGATGCCACCGCCGTAAAACTGCGCGCGGGCCTCATGAATATGCACACTCCGGGGCGACTGGCCGAGTTCGGCCTTCGCGGCGAAATTTACAAGCTCGAGCGGAGCCAGCAGCACCGTGCCGGCGCGCAACTCGCCTGCCGCGCGCAGTTGGCCCAGCCAGGCGTCGGCCTCGGGCGACCTGCTTTCGCCCGTGATTGCCGGCCAAACGCGCGCCAGCAAACCGCGGCGCGCGCGCGGGCCGAGCCAGCGGTCTAGTTCGGCTACATCGAGGGTCTCGGCCTGAAGTGAAAAGTTCCACCGCGGAGCAGTCACACTCCGCGTGAGTGTTCCTGACCACGCGGTGCCGAAGGCGTCCGCAGAAGCTATGCTGACGCGGAACGCATTCTGGGACTGACGCAGTTCCACGCGCCCGCGCTCGACAACCACCGGCCGGCTCACAATCGCGGGCTGGAGCTGCATACCCAGCAGCTCGATGGTTCCGGCGGGTCCGGGGGGCAAAGAATCGAGCGGTCCCTGCCAGCGCAGATTCACCCGGGCAGCGCCTGCAGGCTGAAACGTGCGCGTCCACCAACCGGCCAGGCCCCAGCCCAGGGCATTGGCCGCGGGAAGCAAATCTTCGCAGCGCGCGACGCCGCCGGCAAGGCGCAGGTCGAGGAGCCAGCCGTGCCGCCCGTCTCGCCGGGCGGCGCCTTCGACGCGAAGCCGCGCACCCTGCTGCGGGAGCGAAATCGTTGCGGGCTGCAAGGTGATACGGCCCGGCGCGAACCGCAGAGAAGCAGCAGTCAGCCCCACGGGCCGCACGAGACTCGGGGCGCGGAAGCGGGCGCCGGCAGTCGTGAGCTCGCCGCTAACCAGGCGCGGCGGCCAGCCTCGCAGTTCGAACCTGGCGGTGGCGGCGCCCTCCAGCACAGCGGCTTCGTCCACGCCGGGCCGGAAGGCGCGCAGCCAGGCCAGCAGGTCGTTCAGGCTGATGCCTTCCGAATCGAAGCGGAATTCAGAGCCTGCGGATGCCGCCCACTGCAGCCAGCCGCTGCCGAACAGGTTGGACTGCGGCGCGTCGAGCCGAGCACTGGAAAACTCCACTCGCGATGGTGCGGGCAGCCAGCGCGCTTGCGCGGAAAAGTCAAGCGAAGGGTCGGAGGAGCGCGGGGGCAAATCCCAGCGATGGACAGAGAAAACGCGCGCCCGTGCGCTCAGCTTCCAGCCGGAGGCGCTGCCGGTGGTTTCGGCGCGGACATCCGCTTCGATGCCGCCGCGCACACCGAAGTCATGCCCCGCTGCAAGCCGAAGCGCATCCGACAGCGAGGCCTCGCGCCACTGCAAGGCGAGCTGCGCCGGTTGCAATCGAGCCGACGTTCCAGAAACCAGTCCGCGCAAGCGCAGGATTCCCGGCTGCTGCAGCACGACGGCGGCGCGAAACAGTTCAGCTTCCAGGTCCAGCCGCCAGCGACCGCCACCTTCGTCGGTAACGCTGCCAGTGACATTGCGGAACGCAAAGGGCAGCTTTTCGAGGCTGCGCTTGAAGTTGACGCGGCCCGCATCCACCTCGATTTTCGAGAATCGCGGGGCCTTGTTCGGCGCACCGGAAGAAGCCGCTTCGGGTGGAGGCAGCCAGCTTTCCAGATTCCACCGTCCGTCGGGATTGCGGACCAGATTCAGGCTGGGGCGCTTCAGGGCGAGCGTATCGAACTCGAGGCGCCCGGCGAATAGTGCGGTCCAGCGCACGCCGGCGGTGAGCTGCTCGGCGCGAAGGAAGTATTCGCTGCCGAAATCAGGGTCTTCGCTGACGGTAATGTTATTGGCCTCCAGCCGCGGCCCGCCCAGCAGGCTGACCGTGAAGTACTGCACGTCCACTGGGCGGCCGAAAGCGGCGGCCAGTCGGCGGCTGAGCGGGGCATAGAGCCAGCCGCTGCGAAGCAGTTGCGAGACCCCCTGCACCAGCAGCAGCGCCGCCAGCGCAGTCCACACCGCACGGCGCAACCATAGGCGGCGGATCGTCATGCCCGGGAATTGTGACAAACGGAACGGCAGAAGGAAAGCGCCACTGTCTGTTCGCGGCCGGTGCGCCTGCCGCCGGCAGCGAATTTTATTTGACGAGGCGGAACATGCGATCCCAACGCGTATTGCGCGGCAGGCTGATCAGCGTGTGTGCCAGCGCGACGATCCGGCCCGTCAGCGTGCCGTCGCTGGGATCGGTTTCCGGGACTTCGAGCGACCAGTAAATCAGCACCGGCCGCCCCATGATATTTTCCTGATCAACGAAGCCCCAGTAGCGGCTGTCGAGGCTGGAGTCGCGGTTGTCCCCCAGGACAAAGTATTTCCCGGGAGGCACGACTAGTTCACCGAGTTCGACGTATTGCCGGAGGGAATTGCGCCATTCGGGCCGGACGTTGCGCAGCGGAATCACGTTGGCTGACGGAGGAAAGTTGTCCTCGTAGGGATCATAGGAATCTGGATCGTGGACTTTGTAAGGCTCTTCGAGCAGCTCGCCGTTCACGTAAACCTGCTGGCTGAGGATTTTCAACCGGTCACCCGGAAGGCCAATGACGCGCTTGACGTAGTGGGTGTGGTCGTCATAGGGAAACTTGAACACGATGATGTCGCCGCGGCGCACGTCGCGGTACGGCAGATACTTCTCATACCAGGCACCGCGGCCGCCGAACAGAAACTTGTTCACCAGCAGGTGGTCACCCACCAGCAGCGTATCTTCCATGGACTGGGAGGGAATCTTGTAAGCCTGGACGACAAAGCTGGTGGCGAACAGCACCAGCAAAATCGTGACCAGCAGGGATTCGGCGTATTCGCGCCAAGCGGCGTGAAGTGGGCGCTGGCGCTGCCCGGCTGGCGCAGCGGATGGCGGGGCGGGATTGGCGGCCAGTTCAGTCACACGAAAAGCTTACCCGCCCGCCGCAGCCCCACGCAACCGGGCAAGTGCTTCGCGCGCGGCCGCCTGCTCGGCTTCTTTTTTACTGGCGCCTTCGGCGATGGCCAGGCGCTCGCCTTCCACACACAGCTCGACGGTAAACCGCTTGCGATGGTCTGGACCGGATTCGGCCACGACAAGGTATTCGGCCGGCGAGCGGCCGCGAGCTTGGAGCCATTCCTGCAGCGCTGATTTATGGTCAGAGCGGCTGAGCAGTTCCGGATGGTCGCTGAGAGCGGGTTCGAGCAGGGTGCGACGTGCGAAGCTGGTGGCGGCTCCCAGCCCGGCGTCGAGGTAGATGGCGGCGACGACAGCCTCGTAGGCGTCGGCCAGCAGCGCCTGCTTCCCGCGGCCGCCGCTTTTCTCTTCGCCGCGGCCCAGCCGGAGGAATCGTCCCAGCGCCAGCCGGCTAGCCGCCGCGCTCAAAGAACCGGCGTTCACAAGCCGGGCACGGCTCCGGGAAAGCTGGCCTTCGGTCCACTCCGGAAAGCGGGCCACCAGAAACTCGCTTGCCAGCAGGGTGAGCACGGCATCGCCCAGGAATTCGAGGCGCTCGTTGTTCCGTGCGGCGGCAGATTCCTGACGGTAGGAGCGGTGCGTCAAAGCCTGCTCCAGCCATTGCCGGTCCGCAAAGCGGTGACCGAGGAGCGTCTCCAATTCAGCGAGCTCGCCATTGTGCATAACTGGCTGAAGGCTCCGCGCGCCCTAAGGTTTGGGCGGGGCCAACTGGTTGGCGGCGCGCTTCTTGGCAGCGTCCATCTGCGCCTTGCAGCGATCCTGCCAGGGCCAGTCCATCTGGCTGCACTTCTCGAAGGCAGCCACCGCCTCATGGTTTCGGTTCGCATTGGCATAGGAGAGGCCAAGCAGGAAGTAGTCGGTGGGATCCGGATCGGGGACAATCTGGGTCGCCTTTTCGAATTCTGCGATGGCGTCAGCGAAACGCTGGTGGTGGAAATGCACCAAGCCCAAGCCGCTATGCGACATGGCCAACTTAGCCGCCCGCGCGGCCTGGAATTGCTCCGTGGTAAGCTGGGCGGGTTGCTGTAACTGTTCCAGCAGTTGAATGGCGCGGGTGGCGTAGCGCTCGGTTTTCTGAAGCTGTTGTTCGCTGTCGAGCTTATCCTGGCTCAGCCGGCGCGGGATGCTGTTGGCCAGGAGAGAAAGCACGTCCACATGGTCGGCGTTCAACTCCAAAGTTTTTTCACCCGCGGCCAGCATTTTGTCGTGCTCACCCGTGCTCCAGTAGGCCTGGGTGAGTTTCGCATAGACGGAGACGCGGTAGCGGCTCTCGGGGTAATTCTTCAGGAACTCCTCACCAAGCTGGATGGTCTTCTGCGCTTGCAACGGGGGAACTTCAGAAAACTCCCGGAAAGCCGCATCTTCGGCCGGATTCACGGGCGGCGCAACAGGCTGCTCGGAGGGAGGCAACTGGCCGGGCTGGACCGGAGGCTGCTGCGGATTCGGCTGCTGGCCGGGCGCGGGCGGCGGGGCCGGAGCAGGTTCCTGAGCCGCCAGGAAGGCTGAGGTGGTGATGCCCAGGGCCAGCACCAGCAGGCTCGCAGTTAGAAATCTTGTGACGGTGTTCATTGCTGTGGCTTCTCCTTTGTGTTCGTTCTACCTCGGACTGCATGCATAAGCTGCATCGGCGCACTTCGGTCAAGGCTCCGGCGCGCGGGCGGGCTGGAATGGGTTTTCCAGGCCGCGCTGGGCCGCGGTCCGGCTCTCGAGCGGAGCGCCGGGCACGGCCAGAGCCGCGCGATACTCGCTCAAGGCCAGTTCGCGGTGACCTTCCACGTCGTAAATCCGGCCCAGATAGATATGCGCCCAGGCGCGGACGTAGGCAAGGGTTTCCACGGTTACCGGCGAGTTGGAACCCTGCTGAGCTGGCAGGGCGACGAGCCGCTGAAACAGTTCTTTGGCCTCTTGCGCCCGGCCTTCCAGGCTGGCGACTACGGCGATTCCATAAAGCGCCTCCGGATGATCCGGCTGGCGTTCGAGCACCCGCTGGAACAATTCGCGGGCACCGGCCGGGTTGCGGGCGGCAATCTCGCGACGGCCGGCGCTGAGCCAGCGCTCAACATCGGTGACGCCGGGACCGCCAGGCTCCCCGTGCGGCGACGGGCCGGCGGCGGCAGCAAAGTGGATGTTCTGCAGCCGCTTGGCCTCTGCGGCCGCGTCAAGGCTCCGGAGCAGTTCCGGAAAATAGCGGCTGAGCGCGGGTTCGGACTGCTCGTACTGCAAAAGGGCGTTGTGCAGCGCGCGGACGAGCACGTAGCCGCTCTGCTCGGCCTCGTCGAGCGCGGCGGCCAGCCGCGCGGCGGGTGGGCGGTCCAAGCGCAGCTCGATGGCGCGCACCAGGCATTCGGTGACGAACAGGCCCGCGTCGTGCACGTACTCGGCCGGAAGCCCGGGCGCCAGGGCCGCGAAGTGCAGAAAAGGCTCCACCACTTCCAGCGCGGACTGGTGCCGCAGGTAATACGGGTCAACGAGAAAATGCAGAAACGCGTGACGGATCTCCGTCAACGGCAGCTCCTGGCGCGGATCGAGCACGATGAAATAGTCGTCGCCATAATTGCGCAGGTTGATCTTGTTACCCACCAGCGGTTCCACGTAAATCGAAAACGTGCGCGGCTGCGCGGGACTGAGGATCTCACGCACATAGGTGGTAGCGACCAACACGATATCGCCAACGGGCTGTTGCAGGCGCGCAATCTCTTTCTCGTAGTCGCTGGCCACGCGCTTCCAGAGCTCGCCGATGCGCGCTTCACGGTAAAAGTCAGGCAGCAAATCCCGGAAGGCTTCGATGGGCTGGACGTCGGGCGGCAGCTCCGTGCGGCGCAGGCGGAATTCGAAATCGGGCGGCCGGCCGACAATCAGCGCCAGGGATATGTAGCGCGAAAGCGTGGCGCCCGGGTCCACCAGGCGGTGGTCGCGGTAGAACTGGCGCACGGCTTCCACCGCCGGGCCTTCGAGCCGGGCGAATTCTCCGGCCAGCCGCAGCCGTACGGGATGGAACCCTGCGGCACTGACTTCAGCGCCGTGTCCGGCGGCATGCAATGCCGCCAGGACCGTAAAAAGCTGCTCGTTCCGGTCAATGTTGACGGTGCGGCGTCCTTGCGCCGCCGCAAGCAGCCCGCAGGCCAGCAAGACGAGACAAAGCCGCACCAGAAACGCTGCGCTTCTTGAAAAAGACATTTTCGCTGAAAGCTGATTCGTTGCTCGTGGCTCCTTGACGGAGCGGTCCAGCCAAGTGAGGCGCTGCTCCACATTCCTCACTCTACCGGCCCCAGAAATGGGAGTCAAGAAACGCCCCGGGGCCCCGGCACGAACCGTCGCGCAAAAACGCCCGGCCCGGTTCGGCCCCGGGTTGCGGGCCGAGCACCGGGCCGGAGAATCTTCCCCGCGTCGATCCTCAGCCACGAACACGAACTTCGGAAAACTGCAGGAGCACCTGTCCGGGTTCGGGCCGGCCGAAATTCAGCTGCGGGCGGAACCGCGAAAACATCAGCACCTGATAGACCTGCCGCTGGACTTCGGCACTATCAGGCCCGGCCACGATTTCGAAGTCGGTCACCTGGCCGCGAGCACTAACCCGCGCGGCCACTACCAGCGCCCCGGCTCCTTCGCCTTCATCGCCCGCGGTAATCGGGAAAGCGGCCAGGGCTTCGACCCGCGCCGGCTGCAGCAAATTAATAGGCAAATCGTCGGGCACCGCGCCCAGCGGGATGCCAATCAGCAATTGATGGAAGACGACGGCGAAGACGAGCAAGGCCGTCATCACACCGCCGGTTGCCGGCACGGCAACCGGCTCCAACAGATTTTCGATGAGCACTCCGGCGCGAGCCCACGCCTGCCGCAGCCGGTGGCGGCCACCCGCTTCCCGCGAGACGGCCACGCGAATCCGCAGCGGTAGATCCGCCGGCGGGGTGGCGCATTCCACGCGCGTCACCCACAACGCCAGCCGGGAATAGGTCTGCAATTCGTGACGACAACCGGCACAGTTCTCCATATGCGCGCGCACCGCTGCGTGGCGGCGGCTGCTGAGCGCGCCATCCAGATACCCTGCCAGCTCACGTCGAACCTTTCGGCAATTCACGACCCACCTCCCGTGCCGGAGCCCGCCGGGGAATACCGGGCCTGCGCGAGCGTTCCGCCCGCGGCTTCGGACTCTGCTGCGGCACCGTTCAACACCGGGGCGAGAATCTGGCGCAGTAGGCGCCGTCCGCGCAGAATCCGCGACTTCACGGTGCCGATGGAAACCTCCAGCACTTCGGCTATCTCCTCGTAAGAGAGACCCTCCAGGTCGCGCAGAATCACCGCACTGCGAAAGGCTTCCGGCAGATGGCCGAGCGCGCGGCGAACAGTCCGCTGAATCTCACTCGCGGCCAGTTCGTCAAACGGGCTCGCGGTAGCCGCTTCGAACTCGGCCGGATGCTTGTCGCCTTGCTCTGCGCTGTTCATCGAAGTTTGCCAGCCCAGGTGACGTTTCCACCAGCGGCGGTGGTTTAGCGCTTCCCGGACACCGATTCGGTACAGCCACGTCTTCAGTGAACTGCCGCCGCGGAACCCTCGGATGCCGCGGTAGGCTTTCAGGAAGACTTCCTGCGTGACGTCGGCGGCATCGGCCCCGTCACCCAGGATGCCGTACACCAGGTTATAGACAGGAGCGTGGTAGTGGGTGACCAGCCAGTCGAAGGCGGCCTCTGAGCCCGCTTGCAGCTCAGTGACGAAACCAGCTTGGTCCCGGCCCCAGGGTAGAGCTTGAACCAGCTCGCCCATGGCTTCGCCGCCTTTCCCGGCCCCTGGCTGGAAGGGCCGCAGGCTGCCTGACCCGGCCGCCGGCCATCTGGCGGCCTCTACCCGCCCCGGGTAGCGTCTTTCCCGGAGTGGCCCGCCTTCAGCGGTTAACCCCGGCCTGCACGAGCTCTTTGGGGTTAGACACCGATCAAGCGGCCTTTGTTCCTATAGGATACCAGAATTCGGCTGCGAGTTGGCTGGCGCCGTCAATGGATGCGCAAAGCGGTGCTGAACCCGAGGGCAGAAGCCAACCAAGCAATTTCGAAGAACAGGTGGCCCAACACGCTTCCCTGCGGCGCCCACCGCCGGCGGAACGCCGCCCATTTTTGACTTCTACCGGCCCCTTCAAGGCGGAAGGAGGTAGCCCCGTGACACTGCCCGTGAAAACTGCCGCGGCACCCATGTTGGATCTGCCGAGTTGAGCCGTTCGCTGTCGGGCCGTTTCCCTGCCAATCAGCGCGATGGGGAACGCGCCGCGCGGGCAGCGGCCAGCCAGTCAAGGATCCAAACACCTGCCAGCCATCCTGCGCACAACAGCACGATCCCGACCGAGAACCACTTCCCATACAGCCCGTACGGGGAAAGAATTTCTGTCGCTACGTGAAGTTCTTCGCTGTTGGGGAAGACGCCTGCTTCGGTAAACTCATGGAAGGAGTACACTGCCACCTGTGCCATGAACAACAGAAGGTAGATGCTCGTGACTTGAAAGAACCGCTTGAGATTGATCCGGTGACCTAACCTGGTCCACAGCCAAGAGAGGGCTGCGGCGGCGGCGAGCCCGAGAAGTGCGCCGGCCAGGAAAGTACCGTGCACCTGATACAACAGCAGCGCTGTTTCCATGCCCTCCCGGGCAATCATAAGAACGGAGAAGAGAAAGACCCCGGCAAAGGCCATCATCCCTGAGTCCCGGTCGGCTGCGAGTTCGAGTTTCGACTCGATTTCCTGCCTCATTCTGGGAGCTGTCCGCCACATGTGAACCACCAGAGTGGCCACCAGCACGGCCGTGACCGAGCCGAGAATTCCTTCCCAGAGCGGATCGTCGCCGTGCTGCATCAGCAGGTAGCCGAGTGCACCGCTGCACGCAATTGCGGTGGCGACAGCCCAGCGTACGGCGGGGATCAACCGGTGTCTTCTGGTCTTTCGGAGGTAAGCCATGGTGATCGCCACAATGAGGAACGCCTCGATACCCTCGCGCGAGACAATGACGAACGTTTGCAGCATCGAATGGAGGTCCTTTCCGGAGAAGTGATTAACGGGTTCGGCTCTGAGCGGCGGCCAAGCAGCTCGAAGCCAAAGCCTGCTGTCGAATCCACTCCGCGGCCAGCGGGTGATCAGCAATGCCGGTGTCGCTCATTTGATACTCCAGGCCTTCGAGGCGTTCGCGAATCTGGCGCTGAATGTGACCTACGGAAACGAGCACAGGCAGGATTAGCACGCGGGAGTCCTGCGCCGCCTTGCCGACTATAGCGCGCAACTGTTCGGTTGCCGCGTCACGAATGGGCTTGGGCGCATCGTCGCGCAGGGTGAGGACCTCGACACGCCGAAATCCCAGGCTGCGTTGCACACGGTCGGCATGCTGCCCGAGTGTGGCCAGCCACTGGTGATTGAACTCCTCGTCGGTGGGCCCATGCGCCACTAACACAAGGGTCTCGCGGGCTGCCTCCCGGCTCACCGCACGCGCCTGCTCGGTCAGGATTGTGCTGATCACCTCATGTGCGTCCATGGCTGGAGTCAGGACCAGGTCAGCTTTGGTATGGAAGGGGGCGTGGTGAGCGTGCTCGGGCTTCTCCTTTCGGTCGCCAACGTAGTACCGAATCTCCTGATAGTGCTCTCCGTAAGAAGAGACCATCAGCGGCAGCACCACGATGCGACTGGCGCCGGAAGCATCCAGCTTCTTTACCACCTCATCCAAGCCATAGCCCTCTGGCGCGTTCATCAGAAACGCCACCCCTACCGGCCCCGGCCAGTTCACTCTCTCCACCAGGCGCACAACACGCTCGTTCCATTCAGTTTGGCGCGCACCATGAGCAATCACGAGCAATGCATCCTGCGCCCGGGCTGGAACGACTACGGCCAATAGAACGAGTACGAGACCACCCAACCGCCCTGCAGTAGAACGCATGCCCACTCTCCTTGTTTGATAGGAATAGCTATTCACCATTTCGGTCCGCGAATGACGGATTCAGCGCGACCGCGAATCGAAATGAATGTCCATGCCAAAGCGGAAGCTCCGCCCTGGTTCGGGGACAGTTTCGAACAGGTTGCGATAGAGGCGGTCGCCCACATTCTCGACACCGAAGTGAAAGTTGATTCCGCTAAGACCACGGGGCAAGTGCGCGCCCAAGCCATGCTCCTCGCGCGCGAGCTCATACCCCCAGCGCACCGCATGCACCGTGAAGCCCTGCACGGGTTGTGCACCCGTTGGTACACGATCGGTTCCTGTGGCTAGCCGCATGCGATATTCGGTCCACAAGCGCAGGCGCCGCGGCTGCCAGCGCAGCCCGGCCTGCGAGACGAACGGAGCGATCAAGGGCAAGGCTTCGCCGTTGGTGAGATTTGTTCCCCGCTGCCAGGCAAGTGAGAGGAACGGGGTCCATTGCGAACCCAGGCCGTTGAAGAAGAATTCCGCGCTGGATTCGATCCCCTGGATGCGGGCCTCATCCAGGTTCACATTGTGGCTGACCGGCTGCCCGGCAATCGTGCTCGCTCCCATGAAGGTTGCCGGCTCGCGCACCACCAGGTCGTTCAGGCGATTCAGGAAGTAGTTGAAAGTGATGCGCGCCGGACCGCGATGCAGGCGCGTGCCCACGTCGAACTGCACTGAAGTTTCCGGTTCCAAGTCGGGATTAGGGACCACGAATCCGCCCACCGAGCCGCGGCCGAAGAAGTACCGCTCGAACAGGTTTGGCTCGCGGAAAGCGCGGGCCAGGTTGGCTGTCAGCAGCCATCCCGAGCTCAATTGAACTGTCGTCCCAACGTTGCCGCTCACCGCAGTATCGGTGCGGTTCTCGATGATGTTGAAGGCGTTCGGATCGAAGTTTGCTGTTTGTGAAGCTTCCAGCCGGAAGCGGTCAAACCGCACGCCCGCCACAAAGCGCAGCCGCGAACCAAGCTCGAATTGGTCCTGCAGGAAGAAACCCAAGCCGGAGAGCGTGGAATCCGGCACACTGGGGGCTTGGCTCAGAATGAGCTGTGCCGGCGAGCCTGGATTGAGGATTTGAATCCGTGCGTCGCGGTTCCGGTCGTGGTACAGGCTCGAACCATAGGTGAGCACGTGGCGGCGGAACGGGACGCTGGTTGCTTGCACATCGAAGCCGTATGTATCCACATTCGTGACCGTTTCGCTTTGAATAATCGTGGGACCGGCCAGGATGCGATTGAAAAAGTCGCGATCCTGCTTTTGCCGGTAGAAACGAATCTGAAGGGCAGAAAGAACAGGCGAGTTGAAACTGCCGGTGTATCCGCCGCTGAACTTCTGCAGCTTACTGAACGGGAAGGTGGCCAGGAAGACCGGGTTGGGATCCAGGCTGGGCAAGCCGAAGTTGTATGCACCGGTATGCTGGAACTTGAAGAAGAAGGACTGTTGCTGTGCCGGATAGACGCGGAGCTCGCCCAGCGCGCTGCTCTCGTCCACGCCACTGCCGAAGAGCGTCCCTGCGGGAGATTGGTATTCGTTCAGCGCGCCGGCCGTCGCAACGGCATTCACACTCCACCAGTGAGCGCCACCGCCGAGCTCTAAGCTGGTCCTCTTGCCATCGGCGTTAGGGAAGAACTCGCCGCGGGCACGCGCGGAGAAAAAGGGCGCAGTGATCGCTTCCGGACGCCGCGTGCGTATATTCACCACGCCGCCAAAGGCATCGCTTCCGTAAAGCACTGATCCCGGCCCGCGCACGACCTCGACCTGCTCCACCTGCCCCAGGTCCACGAGCGAGGTTTCGATGCCGGCATCGCTGGTGGATGTTCGGCTGTTGTTCAGTCGCTCGCCGTCCACGAGCACCAAGATGCGGTTGCTATCGAGACCTCGGATCACAGGACGGCTGCGGAATGCGCCCGCGTTGATCCAGTTAACACCGGGAATCTCCTGCAGCGCCTGCGCGAGATTCATGGGGAGCTGGCGGTCCAGGTGCTGAGAACCAACAAGAGCGGACGGAAGCGGAGCGTCGAAGGTCTCACCTTCCAGGCGACTCGCGGTTACCAGCACACCCTCGTGAACGCCAGCCAGAGGAAGCAGGAACACAACTTCCGCGCCTTCCTCAGTGACGCGCACAATCTGAAACTCGGTCTGGAATCCCGGTTTGGATGCTGCAGCGCGGTACTCGCCATCCGCGAGTCCAGAGAACCGGAAACGGCCTTCGGTGTCGGTTACGGTTTCACGGAGGGGCACGACTGCTCGTTCTTGCGAGGCGGGAAACAGTCGCACCTTCGCCTCCGGTACGACCGCTCCTTGCGGATCGACCACCCGTCCGCTTAACTCGGCAGCGACGCAGGCGAGCGGCGTACTCAGAGCCAGAACAAGACCGGCTGTCCATCGGAGCGTGCGCAAAGCGAAAGGAATTGTTGTGGCCGACTGGTTGCCGAAACGCGAGGAGTTTGGTAAGAAAGGACAGACGTAGTTGAGTTGGAGCATAGACCCTCCGGCGCGGCTGCGTCACGGGCTTTCGTCGTTCGCGCGGCGAGAGCCCTTCTTCCAGCAGGCCAGATGCAAATGAGTTGCATCTGACGCGACCATGATGGGCCCTTCTCAATGCCCATGTCAAGATGCCGGAGCAAAGAAAGTGTTGCAAAAATTCTGCGACAGCCTGGTGGCTCAGTGAGGGGATGACAGCCAGATCACGGCTAAACTCAGCACCGGGGCACAGTCCGCTCGCGGCCGGGACGCGGGCCCCTTGGAGCAGGTGGCCCAAGATGGGTCACGCCGCGGCCCACCTCCAACGGAGACTGGCACACTTTCCCAGCCATTGGCGGGAATCGTACACCCGCTTCCGCCCTCGGAATCATCTGCTCATGATTAATCTGGTGGAGCCGATGGGATTCGAACCCACGACCTCCTCGATGCCATCGAGGCGCGCTCCCAACTGCGCCACGGCCCCACCGCAGGCGGGAACGTTGGGATATGCAGAATTTATAGCACCCGCCGGCACAGACGGTCAAACCAAGTTTCCGCTCCCGCCGGCACAATCGTTTACAATGTCCGGTTGATGGCGAAGCTAACATTTCTCGGCGCGACGCGCACCGTCACCGGCTCGAAGTATCTGGTCGAAGCCAACGGCAAGCGTTTGCTGGTGGACTGCGGTCTGTTTCAGGGACGCAAAGAGCTGCGGCTGCGCAACTGGGAACGTCTGCCGGTGGCGCCGGAGACGATAGAGTGGGTGGTGCTGACCCACGCGCACATTGACCACACGGGTTACCTGCCGCGGCTGGTGCGCGACGGTTTTCGCGGCACCGTCTTCGCCAACCCCGCCACGGCCGACCTGTGCTCGATTTTGCTGCCGGATTCGGCGCGCCTCCACGAAGAAGACGCCGCGTATGCGGCCAAAAAAGGCTACAGCAAGCACGACCCGCCGCTGCCGCTCTATACCGAAGCCGAGGCCGCCGCCGCGCTGAAACTAATCCGCGCGGTGCCGCGCGGCACGCGCTACGCCCTCAGCGAAGAGTTCAGCGTGCGCGGCTACGACGCTGGGCACATCCTCGGCTCCTCGATGATCGAACTGAAGGTGCGCGAGAACGGAGGCGAAACGTCCGTCGTCTTCTCTGGCGATATCGGCCGCTACGACTGGCCCATCCTGAAAGATCCTGAACGGATCGAACGCGCCGACTACCTCGTATGCGAATCCACCTACGGCGACCGCGACCATCCGCCCGGCTCGGGCCACGACGCGCTGGCGGAAGTCATCAATCGCGTCGCCAACCGGGGCGGGGTGGCGGTGATCCCCGCGTTTGCCGTCGGGCGGACCCAAACAATCCTTTATCTGCTGCGGGAGCTGGAAGACTGGCAGAAAATTCCGAAGTTGCCCGTGTTCATTGACAGCCCGATGGCCATTGACGTGACGCACCTGTACCTGCGGCATCACAGCGACCACGACCTGAACTTCAGCCGCGAAGAAAAAAACGGCGACCCGCTCAACTCCCGCCGGGTGCACATGACGCGCACGGTCGAGGAATCGAAGCAGATCAACAATCAGACCGGGCCGTGCATCATCATTTCCGCGAGCGGCATGGCCACCGGCGGGCGGGTGCTGCACCACTTGAAGCGCCGGCTGGCCGACCAGCGCAATGCCGTCGTGCTGGTGGGCTATCAGGCGGATGGGACGCGCGGGCGGGCGCTGCTGGAAGGCGCAAAGACGCTGCGCATGCACGGCGAAGACGTGCCCGTGCTGGCCGAGGTGGTGTACCTGAAACAATTCTCTGCGCACGCCGGGCAGCGTGAAATTTTGCGCTGGCTCGGCGGATTTGCCGAGCCGCCGAAGAAGACCTTTGTGACGCACGGCGAGTCGGCTGCGGCGGATGCTTTGCGCGAAAAAATCCGCGGAGAGCTCGGCTGGCCGGCCGAAGTTCCTGAGTACACGGAATCGGTTGAGTGGGGATAACCTGGCACCTGCGAGCAGAATTCAGTGCTTGGCGGCTGCACCAGGGGTGCTATAATGCGGCAAATTTCAGGCGACCGGAGGTGGCTGATGCATCGGCGCCGTTGCCTGCCAGCACATCTGGTGATTCTGGGCGGCCTGCTGTGGGTGCCGCCTGTCGCGGCGCAGAGCCAGCAGCCCGTCCCCGTGCCGCCGGAACCTGCCGTGCGCACGGCCAACATTCAGGGGTATGTTCGCTACGCCAGCACTGAAAAACCGGCAGAAATGGCGAAAGTCGAACTCCGGCGCTTCTCCGGCGAGTTGGTGGCTTTGGAATACACGCGGAGTTCTGGTGAATTCCGCTTCTTCAACATTGCAGCCGCGAGTTACGTGCTGTCGGTCAGCCAGGACGGGTATCTGCCGGTGCAGGAAACGGTGGATATATCCCTGGGGCCGCGCATGGGACTCTTGTTGTACCTCCGTGAAATCAAGGAGCCAGAAACGGAAGCATCGGGCGAGGTAGTCTCGGTCCGCGAGCTCAGCATCCCTTCGAAAGCGCGCACTGCGTTTCGACGCGGCCTGGAACTTGCCTACCAGAAGCAGGACACCACCGGGGGAATGAAATACTTCAACCGGGCCATCCGGGAGTTGCCCGGCTACTATGAGGCTTACTACGAAAAAGGCATGCTCCACATTCAACTGGGCCAATACCAGGAGGCTGAGCAGGCCTTTCGCAAGGCGCTGGAGCTGAGCGACAACCAGTACGCCAAGGCCCATTTCGGCCTGGCCGGCCTGTTTAGCACCATGGAGCGTTTTGCTGACGCAGAGGCTTCGGCACGGAAGGGGCTGGAACTGGAGTCCACATCCTGGCAGGGCCTGTTTGAACTCGGACGCGCCCTGCTCGGGCTGGGACGCACGGCTGACGCCGAAATCAGCGTCAAAGCAGCGCAGCAGAGCAATCCTGACTACCCGCCCGTCTATCTGCTGCTAGCCAACGTTCACATCCGGCAGCAAAACTACCGCGCATTGCTGGACGACCTCGACGAGTACCTAAAACGGCAGCCGGACGGCCAGGACAGTGACCGAGCACGGAAGCTGCGCGAGCGCGTCCGCCAGTCCCTGGCGAACCAGACTCGCGACGGCGCGACGGCTCCGAAACCGTGAATCGGGAGTGCCGGCCCATTTTTCGAATTCAGAGGTCTGCGCTTCCGGTCCTGCCAAATTGGCTGCCGTCTTTTTTGTAAAAACTCGTTAAAACCGGCCGGGAGGAAGAAACTTTTGCTGAGAATCTTCGTCTATACAGTAAAACCACTCGCGGGGTAGGAGGCTACCACCACAGGGCAACCGACCGTCGGCTTCCTACCCCTTAATTTCCTTCCGAAGCTTTCGATTCAAGCTCCATTTTTCCGGAGCCGGTTTTCAGAACTGCACACGCCAGTGTCCGATTTCGACACGGGCAGGAAAGCATCGCCCGATACGTGTTACAAAAAAAACGCCACCCGTTGTCCCGAAAACAGTGAAGAGGAGAAAGGATCAGGAGCCCTTCTCGGAGGAATGTCCAGGCGTCTGGTCGGTATTAGGGGCCAGTATTTCGACCGGAACCTGGCGCGGCATGGGAGGCACTTCTACGGCTCGCAGGCCGATGACAAAGCGCGGCGTGGGAGCGACGCGGCCCCAGCGGTTCACCTCCCACTGCGCACGAATGGATTGAATCTCCGGGCGCAGGGTCAGGTCGAGCAGCATGCGCGTCGTCCCGCGGTAGAAACGCTGGGGGAACTTGAGCAGCGGCATCTTGCCGAAATCCTGCCCGTCGGCCGAGCCCCAGATGGAGATATCGAGCGATTGCTGCTCGATCGTGTCGGTCACTTCCAGCCTGCACAGAAAGGTGCGTGTCGCGCTGCGGCTGATGTCGAGCGCCTTCCCTTCCCCGTTCGCGGCAACGACGGTGCCGGCTGGCACCAGCTCGAGCTCAATGGCCATCGTTTCCCCCGCAAGAATAGTGCTTCGGAAGTGCCGCATTGTAGCACAGCGGATTCGCCGTCAGGGGCGCAGCCTGCGCAGGCGTTCGCCGGCAGCATCGAGTGTTTCGTCGCGCTTGCAGAAACAGAACCGCACCTGGCGTGCGCCGGCCTGCGGTTCGCTGTAGAAACTCGACCCGGGGACGACGGCGACACCGATTTTTTCCACCAGGTAGCGGGAGAAGGCCACATCGTCGGCGCCGCAGCGCGGCAGGAAGCCGGAAACATCCGCCATGATGTAATAGGCGCCGGCGGGGTTGAAGCAGCGGAAGCCCGCCCGCTCAAGCTGAGCCAGCAACCGGTCGCGCCGCGCGCGATAATCGGCCGCCAGCTTCGTGTAGTAGCTCTCCGGCAGGCGCAGGGCCACGGTACCGGCCTCCTGCAGCGGAGCGGCAGCGCCGACGGTCAGGAAATCGTGCACCTTGCGAATCGCGGCGGTCAGGTCCGGTGCGGCGATGGCCCAGCCGACGCGCCAGCCGGTCACGCTGTAGGTTTTCGACATGCCGCTAATGGTGATGGTGCGCTCGCGCATCCCTTCGAGCGTGGCTATCGAGATGTGCTCGGCGCCGTCGTACAGGATGTGCTCGTAGATTTCGTCGGTGATGGCGCAGGCGTCCCAGTGCACGCACAGGCCACGGATAAATTCCAGCTCCTCCCGTGTGAATACCTTGCCGGTCGGGTTGTTGGGCGTGTTCAGGATGATGGCTTTCGTGCGGGAATTGAATGCGCGCGACAACTCGTCGCGGTCAAACGTCCACTCCGGCGGCCGCAGTTTCACAAACTTCGGAATGGCCCCGGAAAGGATTGCGTCCGGGCCATAGTTTTCATAGAAGGGCTCGAAGATGACGACTTCTTCGCCCGGGTCCACCACCGCCAGCATGGCGGCAATCATCGCCTCAGTGGAGCCGCAGCAGACCGTGATTTCGCGCTCGGGGTCAATCGCCAGTCCCTGGCTGCGCTCAAATTTTTCGGCAATTGCCTGGCGGAAGGCGCGCGCGCCCCAGGTGATGGCGTACTGGTTGATGTCGCGCGCAATCGCTTCCTGCGCGGCCCGTTTGACCTCTTCGGGTGCGGGAAAATCCGGGAAGCCCTGCGCCAGATTTACGGCGCCATGATGCATTGCCAGCCGCGTCATTTCGCGGATCACGGATTCGGTGAAGCGGCTGGCTTTCCGGGAAACTCGGAGCCTTGCCGTGCGGCCCGGGGTAGGCGCGGTAGGATTCACGGCTGGCCTTTGCCTCCGTTCAGTTGCCGGTAAACTTCCGCGTTGCGCAGGACAATCTGCACGTATTCGCGCGTCTCGCTGAACGGGATGGATTCGATGAATTCTGCCGGCTCGGTGAATTCGCGTTCGGCCTGCCACGCCGCCACCCGGCTGCGGCCGGCATTGTAGGCGGCCAGCGCTTTTTCCGGCCACTCGAAATCTTTCAGCAGCTGGGCAAAGTGCGCAGTGCCCAATTGCAGGTTGTAATCGGGCTGGAAGAGCCGAGTGCGGGAATATCGGAGCTGCTGCCGCCGGGCGAGCTGGTAGCCGGTGCGCGGCAGAATTTGCATCAGTCCCACGGCGCCGGCGCTCGACACCGCGTCAGACTGGAACAGCGACTCCTGCCGGATTAATCCGCGCACCAGCATGGGGTCCAGCTCATATTTCATGGCAAGGCGGTCTATCTCATCCTGGTAGGCTTCCGGGTAAATCGTCCGCCAGACATCCTCCGGTGCCTCAGTGACCGGACGCATCTCCAGCCCGGGATACGCGCGCCGCGCCAGAGAAATGCCGGTCCAGTAGCGGCCCGCCTCGAGCGCAGTGCGGGCAGCTTCCAGCAGCAGTCGCGGCGAGCCGGTGAGGGCGTGGGCTGCGCGCAACTCGCTTTCTGCCCGCTCAGGCAAAGCAATCATGCGCAGAGCCTGAGCGCGTACCCAGTGCTCGCTCACTTCCGGGGGAACGGATTCTCCCAAGGAAGGCGGCTCCGGCGGCGGAGAAATCACGGCCAGCACGCCGACGGCGGCGGCCGCGCCGGCACCCAATTCGCGCTGCCGCAGCCGTGCCTGCGCTGCAAAATACGATTGCGGGTAACGCTCCAGAAGTTTCCGGTAGAAGGCGCGCGCGCGGGGGACGTCGCCCGCCTGTTCGGCCAGCCGGCCCAGCCAGTAGAGCGCGTTTTCCGTGTACGGCGAGCCGCGGAAGCGCCCCAGGTGGGTTTCCAGCAGGCTGACAGCTTCCGGCCGCCGCTCCAGATACGCAGTCCAGGCCACACGCCAGTGCGCCGTGAGCGCGTGCCGGCCGGCCGGGAATTGCTGCACCACTCGCTGATAAAAATCTGCCGCGCGCCGCCGGTCGAGTTGCACCCAGAAGTCGTTCCCTGCACCGTAGAGAGCTTCTTCGGCCCACGCGCTGGAGGGATATTTTTCCGCCGCTTCCTGTGCGGCGCGCATCATGGCCGCGGTCTGGCGGAGCTGGCGGTGGCGATGCGAAATCGAATACAACCGCTCGGCGTCGAGCTCAGGGTCGGACAGGGCCAGGGAAGCCAGTTGGGCGACGCCGGCTCCCAGCCGGACACGGCACTGCGCGACGCGCAGGCGGGCCAATTCTTTGTTCGGACCGTCCAGTTTGGGCAGCAGCGCCCGGAATTCATTCAGCGCCGCCTGCCAGCGGCGGCGCTCGTAATGCGTCTCGGCGCGCGCCAATTGCTGTTCGAGGGAGGCGGCCGGAAACTTTTTTCCCAGGATTTGCTTCAAAGCGATTCGCCGCGTCGCTGCCTCCTGTGCTTCGCGGCTGTTGGCGAATTCGAAGTAAAGCGTGTTGTAGTGCTGGGCAGCAACTTCTGGCCGGCCCGCTCGCTCCAGTGCCCGCGCGCGCAGCAAGAGCAGTCCCGGATGGCGTTCCACCTGACCGTAAGCTTCCAGTTCCTCGAGCGCCCGCGCCGGCTTGCCTACCACCACGGCGACTTCGGCCAGCTCTTTGACAACGGATTCCGAGAGCACGCTCTGGGGAAACTCGGAGCGCAAGCGCGCGAGTTGTTCCAGAGCAGACACGTTTTGCGCCAAGCCACGCAGCGCCAGCGCATCCCAATAAAGCGCGTACTCGCGCAAAACCTCGTCGGCTTCTGCCTTCGCCAGCCACGCCCGTGCATCGGCATAACGTTTTTTCTCGTAATCATAATGTCCCAGGGCCAGGGCGGCGCGCGCCCCCAGCAGGGCGCCATCGTGCGTCCGCGCAAATGCGGCCAGCTCGTTGTAAGCCTTCTGCGAACCGGCCTCGCGCAACTGCTGCGCCAGCCGGGCCAGCTCTTTTTCGGGAGCGGGCCCCGACGGACTGCGGCTTCCAGGCACCGAACCAAGCACCAGCAGTGCAGCGACGAACGAGAGAGGCAAGCAGCGGGAGATGGACCAGGCGGGGTGCATCGGGCCTTCCTAACGCTTCAGAACCGGGGAGGGATACGGGTATTCGCCAAGAGCGTCGGGGTCGCCTTCGGCCAGGATTTCAACCATCCAGTGATAGAAGTAGTCCACGGGGTGATGCAGGATGGAGGCGAAGCGCCGGTCGTATTCCCTTCTTGCCTTGTCAATCTCTTCGCGCAGGCGGCCGCAAATGTCGCGGTGCTCACGGCCCAGGCGGACTGCCTCGGGGTGTAGCATCTTCAGGTCTTGCATGGAAACTTTGGCCACGCGATTCGCGCGCCGGTGCAGCTCCTGTTCCTCCGGCGGCAGCAACGCGAGGTCGAATTCAGCAGCAGCCTCGGCGGCGACGGCTTCGGCGCGCTGTTCCGGCGCTTCTTCAGCCGGGGGCACACGGACCTCTTCTTCCGGCGCGATGGCCGCTTCGGGCGGAATCACCGGAGCGCCTTCGGCCACCATGTCTGCGGCGCGAAACTCGGGGTCTGCAGCCACGCCGGTAATCGCATTGCGCGGCGCGGCTTCCCCATCTGTCTGCGCCATGGGCACAGGAGTCTGCGGCGCGGGGCGGTGCCGCTCAGCCGGAGCAGGAGCCTCGACGCCGACCAGCCGCACGGGCTGCGCCGGCTCGCCCGTTGCCGGGGGATGCAGCGTCACACTGACAAAGCGCGCCAGCGCCTCCAACGACGCAGCCAGGGCGGCGCTCGCCGCCTGCGCGCGCAGGGTGGGCGGCAAGGTGTTGGCCGGCCTGCTGCTGGCGCAGGCCGCCACCAGGTCGCTGATGGCCTGCTCGAGCTCACTGAGGTTCCGATTCAGCGACGCGAGCGTGTCCCGCAAGGCGCGGGATACGGCTTGTTCGATCTGGTTCTCCTGAGACATAGATGCTCCGCCAGCGCGCGATATGCCGATTATTGGGAGCGACAGCGGCAAAGTCAACGCCAATCCCCACGCCGGGCGCGACGCGGCTAATAACCGTTGCACATTCGGTTTTCATTGACCCTGGAAGGGAGACGAGAGTAATCTAATTAACAGGGGGCGAAACGGTTTCGACGGAAGCTGTCGCCGCCAGAAGGCATGCCGGGCGCCACCTGCCCGTTATCGGGTGGACCACAGAACTGCCAATCAACCGTTGGCTCTGGCTGCTTAATTAAATAAGTAGCCCGCCTGCTCGGGCTTCGCCCGCGGGCCTGAGACGAGGCGTCGCACAGCGGGCTGGCGGCAGCCGTTCGGCCCGTGCGGCTGCGGCGAGAACTATCGGGCTAGCCGGCAGCGTTTCTCGCCCGCTCTGAGCGCTGCCCGGCGAACCGCGCTGTCCTCTGGGCGGCCTCGCTCTGCGCGGCCAGCTCACACAGGACGAACGCTACCCGAGCGGGATAAGCATGTAGGCTTCTGGCCGCAAGGCTTTTCGGACGGGGGTTCGACTCCCCCCGCCTCCACCATTCCCGCGTAGCGAAAATTTTGTCCCGACTGAGGCAGCAATCTCCCCGAATCGAGGGGCAAGCTCGGCCATGCCGGATTCTTTCCGAGCAAGCCACCGCGGTTTCTGGAGGGCAAGCAGCAATCTCCTGATCAGGTGCAGCGGGATGCGGCGGCAATTTTTCCCGGCGATGGCTTTCTGTTCGGATCAGGCCGCAGGGCTCACTTGCGGTGAGAAGTTTGCGCCGAATCGGACGACTCAGCACCCAGGCCATCGGCGGGGCTGCCACAGGCTCGCTCGCGGAACCGGAATTCCTGCTCCAGGCGCTCAAGCGGTTTGCCCCCCAGCTCGGCGTAGGGATAGACGAAATAGTTGAGCCGCCCACCCTGCTGCGGCGGATCAAGCATGATGTCCCGCCCGATGGTAAACAACACGCGATGCTCGTCCAGCGCGCCGAAGAAGTAGTCACGTGCCTGAGGATTCTTCCAAGCCTCGGAACTGTCCACGGGGATCCAGCCCATGCGCGGGATATAGAATTGCGCCCAGCAGTGGTAGCCGCCGATCGCCCCCTCCCTCTTGTCCGGGGGAAGAGGAAAACCGATTTCAAAGCGTGCAGGAATCCCCGCAGCGCGCATCATGCCGATGAACAGGGAATGGAAGTCAGTGCAGTTGCCGCGCTTGGACTGGCAGGCCCAGACCGCGTCTCCGCGGCCCCAGCCTTGGCCGGATTTGTCGTAGCGCATCGTGTTCGTCACATAGTCATAGATGGCCCTGGCTTTTTCCAGGGGCGACTTCAACCCGGCGGTTTCCTGCCGGGAAAGTTCGGCAATGATGCCATTCAGGGGCACGAGGCGGTCGGGTGCCAGGAAGCGCTGCAAAACGGCGGGCGATTCCAAGCTGGCCACCGAGGCCGTCCGCACCTGCGGTTCTAGCAAAGCGCGGGTCTCGCGCCGCGTCACGCAGAAGCGGGTGACAACCTCCACCGGCTCGGCCATGCGCGGCGCGGAAACTTCCAGGTAGACGTATTCGTTTCCGTATTCGGGTTCGCGATGGCGGCTGAAGGGGACCGGTGCGGAGATGTTCACGACGCTTACGTCCTGACTCCGATCTGAACGGGGAACGGGAATCCACAGGCGCAGTTTCCCCGCCTGCTCTGGCAAGGCAGGAATGCGGGAAATCATAGTGAATTCAAAGCTGCGCACTTTCGGCTGCGACGCTGATGGAGCCTCAGCACCAGCAAACAGCGCCAGCAGTAGGAGCAGCGTCCCTGACAGAATCCCTGCAATAGTGAACGCGAAGCTTTTCATTTTGACCTCCCCAATTTTGTATTTTTGCGGCTCGGTGCTGGCCTGCCGGAGGCTCGCTCCCTGACCGGCACAGCAGCCGACTCGGGTGGATAAAGCGTTCCGCTTGGTCATGCAAGCGACCTACAATTCAACAGGTGACTGAAGAACTGGCGAGCCGAAGCTGCCGGTTCGCATGGCTCCGAAACGCGAGCGGGGGCGCTGCGGCGGCTTCGACTCGCCAGCCTTGTCCGATGCTGCTACCGATTGCTTCCAGGTCCCGAGTTCGAGCAGAACTCACCCGTCTGCTGCAGGCATTCGAAATTAGCCCGGATCTTCGGGATCAGTGGAATGTTGGTTCCAGGAAGCGTGACATCCTCCAAGAAAACATCGGCACCCGGCTCATCCTTGGCAATGGCCCCGCGACGCGGGTCCGGGATGACCGGTCATATCACCCACGGGAACCCCTGGCTCCCGTCCTGCGCCCGATTGAGGATCTTAACAAATCCCTTTTGCGCGAGATCGTCAATCTGGCTGGCGTTGTCCAAGATGGGCGTGCCGTCCAGGTCGGTGCCGTTGGTGGCAGCGATCTTGGCGAGCTCAGCCTGTCCTTCGGGCGTGTTGAGGGCCTTGTCCGTATAGACGACGAAGGCCAGGATCCACAGGCCCAAGGGGTTGTTGGAGAAGTAGCCGTTGCGCGTATCGAAGACGTTGTCCTGCCGCCGGTTGCTCACGGCTGGACTGAGCTGCACAACGCCGTCATGGTCCGGATCCCGTGGAAAGAGGAAGGCGCGGAAGGAGTTCGCGATTTCCCTGGCCCGCAGGCCGGCCTCGTTATTGGTGAAGTCCTCCGGGAAGACCGGTGCCATAATACTATAGTAAATCAGGTTGCCGCTGGCGTCGAAGCCGCCCGTCGTTTGCAGAATCCGACAGGAATTCCGCGTGGCGGGATCGGGTGAGGGCGGATCAATGACGGCGTGCGAAGGATCGCGATCCGGATTGCACGCCCGCTCCCTCAAACTGGTCGGCTCGATGCCGTTCTCGGCGTAAAACAGGTCACTGAAGTCATAGGGCGGAGGGTTGCTATTCCCTCCCTCAGTGGTGCTGGCGATCAGCGAGAACACCGCTACCACGGCCACCACACTGACTCCTAGCAACAGCGACCGAAACCTGCTGCGGTTCCCCGCGGGCACGCCCCAGGGGAACAGCCGGCTAGGCCACTGCCTTGCTCTCATCGGGTTCTCCTCCTTGTCTGTGCTCGGGGGCTTCCGTCCCCGGAATGAGGGAACAGGTACGGGTCCTCAACAGGGTGGCGGAGAGGTATGGCTGGGGGCACCTGCCGTGCATCGAATATGCCGCCTTGGTGCCCCGACACCACGTTTGCTCCGCAACCGGGCCGAGCCCTTTTGTGTTCTCCTCTTACCTCTTTGATAAAGATGCTTGAGAGCGGAAAACCTTTCAACTTTCCCACAACCGCTGCAATAGTGTGGCAGGACCATACGGGCAATCTGGAAAGCGTCCGAATAAGCACAACCAGCCTCGCGGCTGAAAATCGGCTTTTACCATACTCAGTTATGTTATACACTATCGGTAATTCAGGATTTCACCTTCAACAAGGAGAGCCATCGAATCTTGAGCGACACAGAAAAGCCCCCGCTGTACCCGCGCGACAATTCTCGGATCGAGCGCGCCAAGCGCGGAGATAGCGAGCAATTCCTTCAACTCGTCCAACCCTACGAGCAATGTATCCGCGCAACGGCCTTCTCCCTGCTGCGCGACCATCATGCTGCCGAAGATGTGGCACAAGAGACGTTGCTGAAGGCCTTCACCCGCCTCCATCAGCTCCGCGACCATCGGCACATACGCAACTGGCTGCTGCGCATCGCGGTGAACGAGGCCCGCATGCACCTGCGCAAAGAACGGCTACGCCAGCAGCCACCCGGCAAGTCAGAGGACGCCGCGGAGGCAGAGAGCGAATCCACGCCCCGCAACTTCCAGCCCTGGCACGACGTTCCCTCCCAGATTCTCGAGCGCAAGGAACTCTGGAGAAGGGTGAACGAGGCCCTGCACTGCTTGGACCCAATTTACCGTGAGGTCTTCGTGCTCCGCGATATGCAGCATCTGAGCACTGCCGAGACTGCCGCACTATTAAGATTGAGCGAGGCCAGCGTGACTACCCGGCTTCACCGGGCCAGGATGCAGCTCCGCGAAAAGCTCGCTTCGACGTTCGGCAAACCGCAGAGCGAGTGGGTTCCCTTGCGGATGATGGCAGATATGGCCAGACTGATGCTGCACCGGGCGGTGAGCTGCAAGACCGTCCTGCGCGAGCTATCGAACTACCTGGACGGGCAGGTGCCGGCCAGCCTGCGGAGGGAGATCGAAAAGCATCTTCGGCTGTGTCGGCGCTGTTCCATTCTGTTCGATTCGACGCGCAAGCTGCTCGTTCTGGTGGGCGATGAAAAAGCGCTGGTGCCACCCATCCGCGTAGACCGCCAATGGCGGCAGCTTGTGGCCGGGCTCACAAAACGCTCCCCTTGAGGCTTAGTTTCTTGCCGGTAACCGCCGGTTGCCTTTCGGCAGTCCGCCGGCGCACAAGCGGCAACCGTACTCAGCGTCTGAATTTTATTTGCGATGAATGGGCGCCGGTTGCGGCAAGCGCCCCAACATCCTGCCGATTTTCTGTTATTCTGCTGCGCGTGTTGAAACACGGCTTGCTTTTTTTAGCGGCAATGATTGGCATTGCAGGGCTTGTGGCGCAGGAGCCGGCGCAGGCACCCGCTCCGCAGTCGGCCATCGGCTACCAGACGATTGTGCTCGACCCGGGGCACGGCGGGGCCGACGTCGGAGCGCGCGGCGGCTCCGGCGTACTGGAAAAAGATGTGGTGCGGTTCATCACCCGTGCGGTGGCCTCGGCGCTGGAACGCGATGGGTGGCGCGTTGTGCTCACCCGGCAGGGTGACCAGCTGCTCTCGTTTGACGCGCGCGCGGAAATCGCCAACGCCGAACGCAATGCCATCTTTCTGACGCTTCATGTCGGCTCGGCGGGCGCAGTGGGCACCGTGCGCAGCTACTACTTCGAAGGCTTCCCGCCCGAGCCGAGCGGCGACGGGCAACGCGGCTCCTCCGCGTCCGCCAACCTGCTGCGCTGGGACCGCGCCCAACAGCCCTATCTGGAAAGCAGCCGGCGCCTGGCGGAGCTGCTTCAGGTGCACATTTCGCAGCGATTCCGCGGCTCGCCGGATACGCCTTCGGCAGCGGCGGTGCGGCAGTTGCGCAACATCGCCGCTCCGGCCGTGGCCATCGAACTTTCGAGTGTCGCCGTCAGCGATACACGGCCGCTGGAGAACATAGCCCCCGGACTCGCTGAGGCGATTGTGCGCGCGCTGGCCACCTTCCGCACGCTGCCCGCAGAGGGTGCGCGATGAGTCGCGCGGTAAGAATCGCGCTCGGCGCGCTGCTGGTGATGTTCATCATAGCCATTTTTTACTGGCGCGGGCTGCGCCAGCGCATTGGCCAGCCGGAACCGCACGAACGGACTGAACAGCTGGCGCAGCGCGAACTGACCCAGCCGCCCATCGAATCGGCCACCGACATCGCCGCAAAGGCGCGCATCTACTGGGCCGCACCGAATGTCACCGGGCGGCTCGCGCCGGTCGAGGTCGAGCTGCCGCTTTCGAACGATCCTGCGCAGCGGGCGCGGCAGGTGCTCAATGCACTGATTATTGACGCGCCCTCGCCGCAGCATCGCACACTGCCGCTCGAACTGACGCTTGTAGAGTTCTACCTGCTCCGTGACGGCACTGCCGTGGCCGACTTTTCGCACGCGCTGGCCACGGCAACGCCCTCGGGCATCCTGAGCGAGCAGATGGCGGTGGAGTCCATTGTGCGGACCCTGCAGGCCAACGTCGCGCCCATCCGCCGTCTGAAAATCCTGATCCAGGGTCAGGAGCAGGAAACCCTGGCCGGGCACGTTGACCTGACCGGCTGGATTGAACTGAATCGTTAGCCAGCTGCGGCTTCTCACGGCAGCCTTGCTGGATTTCGAGGCAAGCTCAGCCAAGCGTGTCCTCCGGAGCGAAGCGAAGAACCTTTGGCGCACCGCACTCTGCCATCGAGCCATCACCAAGACTTTGCGACCATACTGCAGAGCAAGACCGGCTCACGACGCCAGGACCTGCGGAGGATGCCCTGCTCGAAAGCTACGCCGGCGCAAAATCGGGGTAAGCTGCCGGAGGGCTGCGAGCCTTGTGGCTGGCGGCTTCAGCCGCGACATGAAAAATTTCCTCTCGATTTATCAAAGGCGTCCGCCCATGAAACCAGGCGGTTAGTGTTGACACCCGCAGGCGCGCACGTCAGACTTGGTCGCGGAAAACGGGCAGCACCGAGTCAGCAGCGGGCCGAAAAACTCAGGGCGCGTGATTCCGAGGAGGCAAAGGCGACGAAGAATTCCTGTTCTCATCCACATTTCACACAGCCGAGTTTCTTGGTTGCGCTGAGAATGCCAAGCGAGGAGACTTATTCCCCGCGCTGCCAGGCTTTCCCGCAGTGATTCAATTTGAAGGAGTCCTCTTGCGAGCCGACGGACGCACACCCGAACAGTTGCGGCCGGTGAAGTTTACACCGGACTTTATCCCCACCGCCGAAGGCAGCGTGCTGGTGGAAATCGGACAGACGCGGATAATCTGCACGGCCTCGGTCGAAGACGGCGTTCCGCAATGGATGCGCGGTTCCGGCCGCGGCTGGGTGACCGGCGAGTACGGCATGCTGCCCCGCGCCACGGAGAAGCGCACGCCGCGGGAATCGAACCGCGGACGCCAGTCGGGCCGTACTCTGGAAATCCAGCGGCTGCTCGGCCGCGCGCTGCGAGCCGCCGCGGACCTCGAGAAGCTGGGCGAGCGAACCATCTGGCTCGATTGTGACGTCATTCAGGCCGACGGAGGTACGCGCACCGCTTCGATTACCGGCGCGTTCGTGGCCATGGCGCTGGCGCTCGAGCGGCTCGTTGCTGCGGGCATCCTGCCGGAAGTGCCGCTGAAAGATTCCGTCGCTGCCACCAGCGTGGGCATTGTGGATGAAGGGGCGCTGCTCGATTTGAACTATGTGGAAGACTCGCGCGCGCAGGTGGACATGAACGTAGTGATGACCGGCTCAGGGCGCTTCGTCGAGATTCAGGCTTCGGCCGAAGGAAGGTCGTTCACGCAGGATGAGCTGGCACGGCTGCTGGCGCTGGCGGAAAAAGGCATCCGGCAGCTTACCGAACAGCAGATGACTCTGTTGCGGATGAAGTTCCGTGCGCGCGCGTAAGCTGCTGCTGGCCTCCTCGAATCCCGGTAAACTGCGTGAGTACCGGAGGCTGGCTGAAGGACACCCGCTTCAACTAGAGCTGATTCCCGGATTCGATTCCCTTTCCCCGTTCGACGAATCGGCACCGACGTTTGCCGAGAACGCCGCCGGAAAGGCTCTGCACTACAGCCGGTTCGTTGCCGAGCTGGTGATGGCAGACGATTCCGGACTGGTGGTGCCCGCGCTTGGGGGCGCGCCGGGACCGAAATCGGCTCGCTACGCTGGCGCTCATGCCACAGACGCTGACCGCGTTCGCAAGCTGATAGAAGAATTGGAGGAAAGGCGGGTAACCGATCGCCGGGCGAAATTCGTCTGCGTGCTGGCCCTGGCCCAGCGCGGCACGCTGCGGGCAGTATTTTCCGATGCGGTTGAAGGCGAGCTGCTGGAGGCCCCGCGCGGCGCCGGGGGATTCGGGTACGACCCGATTTTTTTCTATCCGCCACTGGGCACGACCTTCGCGGAACTCAGCGCAGAGGAGAAGAATCTGCACAGCCACCGCGGCCGCGCCTTCCGCAAGCTGCTGAAGTATCTGGCCGGCGAAGCATAGCCGTTCCCAGGCGTCTATGCTGCCTCGGGCTGCCTAGTGTGGTCTCGCGGAAGTCTGCGGCTGTTCACGGCAGAGTCATGCTATAGTGTGGCGCCCAAACAGATGGCTGCGACCGCCGCAAGACTTGCAAAAATGACACCGAAGAAGGCCGCGAAGGCGCCGAAGCTGCGCGGAACAGACCCCAAGCGCGTGCGCATGATTCTGCAAAAGCTCGAGGAGGCCTATCCGGCCGCGACCTGCGCGCTCAAGCACAAGAATGCGTTTCAGTTGCTCATCGCCACCATACTATCTGCCCAGTGCACCGACGAGCGCGTCAACATGGTCACCCCCGGCCTGTTTGCGAAATACCCGACGCCGGCAGACTTTGCCTACGCCAACCCTAAAGAGATCGAGAACGAGATTCGCTCGACCGGCTTCTTCCGCAACAAGACGAAGGCCATCATCGGGGCCAGCAAGATGATTCACGAAAAATTTGGCGGGCAAGTGCCGCGCTCGATGGAAGAAATGCTCGAGTTGCCGGGCGTGGCGCGGAAGACGGCCAACGTTGTGCTGGGCACTGCATACGGGATTGCTTCGGGCATCGTGGTGGACACCCACGTGCAGCGCGTCGCCCGTCGGCTCGACCTGACAAAAAATGCTGATCCGAAAAAAATCGAACAGGACCTGATGCAGGTGATTCCAAAAGAAAAGTGGATTCTGTTCTCACACCAGTTGATCTGGCACGGAAGACGTGCGTGCCAAGCGCGCAAGCCGCGTTGCGGCGAATGCAATCTCGAGCGGCTTTGTTATTCGAGAGACAAGACCCTCTGACCCGGAGGTCCCCTTGGAACCGCTGGCCGGCAAGCAAGCCGCTGAGCGCATCACCGGCATCATCCATCCCAAATATCAGGTGCACGGCTACACGGTGGACCTGACGGTGCACGAAATCTGTTCGATTGATCCGCTCGGCGCCGTGGATTTTGGCGGGAGCGAATACGTAGCCGCCGGGCGCATTGTGCTGGCCAGCCAGCGGCGCAGACCAGAAGAAAAGTACGAGTGGTGGGATCTGGGCCGTGGCAGCTTCTTCGTGATTTTCAACGAGACGCTAGACCTGGCCGACAACGAAATCGCGCTGCTCGAACCGCACGAACGCCTGCTGCGCGCCGGCGCCGCTCACGTGCCCGTATTTCTCCGCGGCCGGGTGCATCCGCTGGAAACGCTGCTGCACGTGGAAGCGGTGCGGCTACAAGTGAAGCAGAACGCCCGCATCGCGCAGTTGCGCGTATTTCGCTTCGAGCCGGGGAAGAACAGGAAAAGCGGGCAGCGAAAGACCAGCCGCGGGAAATAGGCGGTCACTGTTTTGTCCATCGGCTACGAGAGCCCGGAAGCGGCGTGCTAAGATAGGGCGCATCGGGGCGTAGCGCAGCCTGGTAGCGCGTCTGCCTTGGGCGCAGAAGGTCCCCGGTTCAAATCCGGGCGCCCCGACCAGAACCTTACCCATTTATCCCGTCGCCCGCCGCAGGAATTTCACGTTCACCGCGAGAACTTACAGGCCCCGGCAAGAGTAATCGGCAGCCTGAAAGACCTGAAGGGCCGCTGATTCAGACTGGAGACGTTTGAGAAATTCACCGGAGGAATCAGTTTGGCCGGGCCTGGCGGAATTCAGCTAAGAGCCGATCGAAATGCTCGTAGGCAAGGTAGAAAAGCTCGTCAAAAATCCCCCGAAATTCATCGCGGGTGGAACGCTCGTCCTGCCTGGTAAGGAGCGGGACAAATCTGTAGGTTCCGTCCTTCGTCTTGATTTTGCTGAACTTCGCCTCCTGCACCGCCGCGCGGGATAAGTTGAAGCTGTGCCTTGCCACGGTGGTAACGTAGCCTACGCGTGTCGCGGTGACGAAGAGGACGCCGTTACATGGAAATTCCGTCGAACCGCCATGCCTGTGCCGGGCGGGAAATTTCAGCGCCAGTTCACCCTCATGCCCTTCCAGCCGAATGCGGGCTTCCCAGTCTTTGTAGGGGTATTGCAAGAAAACGATTCCATGCTGCTCGCGCAACAGTTGTCCTGGAATCAGATGGGGCCCCTTGTGGAGACGCACAATCTTGTCTGGAAACCGGATGGCGGCGATCGTCCACGGCGGCCCTGTGCGCGCGTACTCGACGGAGGCCTCCTTACCGGCACCGCTGGCCGGCTCGACTTCGACTGGACCGATCCTCCCGCCCACGTGTGGCCAGAACTTCGCGGGCAGCGGCGACCAGATCAGTTCCCATCGCCCATAGAAATCGGGAAACAAGGTCACTCGATGAGTTCCGGCCCGCAATCTACGGCCTTTGAGCCACACATCGCGATCGAGCTTCACCGGCACGCGTTTTTTGAAGGCTGCTTCCCATTCCTTCTGGGGATTACGGGGAGGCTGGCCGGTAGCTCGCTCCAGCTCCGCCAGCAGCTCCTGATAGTGCTGTTTACCCACTCGGAAGGCTGCCCCATGCTCCCCGGGCTCGCCCCAGGCTACGGTGACGATGTGACTATTTCGGCTCGCGGCCAGTAAGAACAGAGCGCGCCCCGCTTCGAACAGGGCTCCTCCCGGACCAAATGCGGCGCCGCCCGTCGTTCCGGACTGTAGTTCTCGTTTCGCCCAGTTGGGCTCGTTTTCGTGCAGGATTATTTTCACGGCCTGCGGAGGAATAGTGAAGCCTCGCCCGTCGCTTCCCTCCAGCACAATCCCAGTCGGCGTAACCCGAAGATTCAGCTTCGTTTCCAGCGCAATCAGTTCGCTGCCGCCAACATATTCCACCGGCCAGGAAGCCACGGCCGATTGCTGCGCCGCCAAGATTGCGAGCGGAGCACAGGACAGCAACAACCAAGGAAAAAGCGCGCGTCGCAATCTCCTGCGCATTGGCGCCTCGGGGGAGGGAGGATGACATGCTATTAGCCGAGGGCAGCCTGTGTTGTCAAGCTTATGCAGTCTTTTGAGGGCAAACCGACAGAAGGTGGTCGCGCCGTGATGGCTGGGAGCCGAATGGTCCGTGCCGGTTAGTTTGGGGCACGCTGCATCCCGCGTTTTGATGCAACCTTGCTCGGATCCAAGACGTAGTAACATCGAGAAGATGGGCAGGGTCACAGATTCCATCGCCGGTGCAGGCGACGCCACCGAAGCGGCCGTCCGCACACACAATGTCGCGCGGCACTATCGGATGGGGGACTCGGTAATCCGCGCGGTGGACGGGGTGTCGCTGGAGGTCAGCCGCGGAGAATTTGTGGCGCTGCTGGGCAGCTCCGGCTCGGGGAAATCCACGCTGCTGAACCTGCTGGCCGGGCTCGACCACCCCACCAGTGGCACGATCGTGGCGGCGGGCCGCGACCTGGGCAAGCTGACACGCGAAGAACTGGCCGCATACCGCCGGCATCAGGTGGGCATGGTGTTTCAGGCGTTTAATCTGGTGCCGCGGATGAAGCTGGAGGAAAACGTGGAACTTCCGCTGCGTTTCGCAGAAGTCGAACGCAGCGAGCGCGCCCGGCGCGTGCGGGAGGCACTGGAGCGCGTCGGGTTGCTGCACCGGCTGGGCCACCGCCCGAGCGAGCTTTCCGGCGGCGAACAACAACGCGCCGCGCTGGCACGCGCGCTGGTGAACCGTCCTTCCATCCTGCTGGCTGATGAGCCGACGGGAAACCTCGACAGCCGCACCGGAGAAGAGATCCTGAACCTGATTGCCGAACTGAACCGCACGCTGGGGATGACTGTGGTGATGGTAACGCACGAGCGTCCCCTGGCCGAGCGCTACGCGCAACGCATCCTGCAGATGGCCGATGGGAAACTGGTGACAAACGGGAGACCACAGTGAAAGCGCCCGACCTGGTCGAACTGGCTTTGCGGAATCTGCGCGAATCGCTGCTGCGGAATTCGCTGACTACGCTGGGCATCGCCGTGGGCGTGGCCTCGCTGGTGGCGATGCTCTCGCTGGGCGTGGGCTTACAGGAGCTGGTCAGCGAACGGCTGGACCGCTCCGGGCTGTTCGACAGCATCGTGGTTTATTCGCGGCGCGACGTGCGCAGCTTCGACCGCGCCGAACGCCGCCGCATGGGCGATACCAGCGACGCACGTATGCTGACGCCGGAAGTGCGCCGCGAACTGGAGGCACTGCCCAATGTCGCCGAGGCGTATCCCGAAGTGCGTTTCTCCACTCAGGTGGGCTGGCAGGACAAGTCGCGGTTCACCAGTGTGGCCGGACTTCCCTTCTCGGCGCAAACGAACGAAGCCTTCGACGACATGCAGGGCCAGTATTTTTCATCCCCGGAAGCCGAGGAAGCCATTCTGGAGCTGGACTTCGCCCAGGAACTGACGAAGCAGCCGGAGACGCTGCTCGGACAGGAACTGGTGCTGCGCTATGCCGAGCGGCAACCGCTGGGCGGGAATGGTGACGGCGGCGACTGGGGCTTCACCGTGCAGCGGCGCGAGAAAAAGCTGCGCATCGTGGGCATCGTCAAGAACCAGCCGTTCGGCGGCTGGCGAAATTTTGCGCGCGGTGAAGTGTTCATCCCCTCGACGGTCGCCGAACGCCTGAACACCTTGCAGTATTCGTCCGTGCGCCAGGCGGTGCGCGCAGAAACAGCCGATGAAACCTATAGCAGCCTGATCGTGCGCGTCACCGATCCGGTCCACGTCGCCGAGGTACAGCAGGCGATCCGGCAGATGGGTTTCACCACCTATTCCATTCTGGACGCGGCGCAATCGCTGCGCCGCTTCTTCGTGATCGTGGACCTGTTTTTGGGAATTTTCGGCAGCCTGGCACTGGCGGTGGCCTCGCTGGGGATTGTGAACACGCTGGTCATGGCCATCCTGGAGCGGCGGCGCGAAATCGGCATCATGAAGGCGCTGGGGGCATCGGATGGCGACGTCAAGCGGCTGTTTTTCGCCGAAGCCGGGGTGATGGGCATGCTCGGCGGGCTGGCCGGCGTGCTGATGGCGGCGGCGATCGGCGCAGCCATCAACTTCGGCACCGGTTACTACCTGCAACGGCAGGAGCTGCCGCCGGAGTCGGTCTCCAGCCTGCCGCTGTGGCTTGGCGGCTCAGCAATTGTGTTTTCGATTCTGGTCAGCCTAGCGGCCGGGATCTATCCCGCGGCGCGGGCGGCCAGGCTTGACCCGGTGCAGGCCCTGCGCTATGAGTGAGCGATTTCGACGGCCGCGGAATACTCCCGAAAAATTTCCCGGAGGAGTGCGAGCCATACGGCGGGGCATGTTGCGGATGGGCCGGCTGGTGGTGCTGGCCGTCACGGCCGGGCTGTTCAGTACGGCGGCGCAGGCGCAGACGCGCGTCGAGTGCAAGACAGTGGACAGCCAGATTCTGCGCCGCGCGGTGCGCTACTGCGTGATTCTGCCGCGCAGCTACGACGAGCAGGCGCAGCGGCGCTATCCGGTGCTCTACCACCTGCACGGCCTGACCGAAGACGAGCAAACCGTCATCAACAGCGGGCTGTGGGACCTGGTCGAGCAGCTTCAGCGCGAAGGGCGCATCGGCGAGTTCCTGGTTGTGGCGCCCGATGGCGGCCGCAGCTTCTACATCAACTCGCGCGACGGCCGCACCCGCTACGAAGATTTTTTTATTCGCGAATTTCTGCCTGCGATCGAACAGCGCTACCGCATCCGGCGGGAACGCAATGCCCGTGGCATTGGAGGCATCTCGATGGGCGGCTACGGCGCGCTGCGCTTCGCGCTGAAATATCCGCGCCTGTTCGGGTCGGTGAGCGCCCACAGCGCCGCGCTGATAGAGCGGCCGCCAGAGATTCTCACTGCGGCCGGCGGTGGCGGCGGTGCGCTCGGTGGCGTTTTCGGGGCACCGATGGACGCGGCGTTCTGGGCGCGAAACAGCCCGTTCACGCTGGCGCGTAACGCGAAAGGGTTTTCAGGGCTGAAAATCTATTTCGACTGCGGGCGGGAGGACCACTACGGCTTCGACGCCGGCGCACAGCAGTTTCACGAGCTGCTGAGCCAGCTCGGCATCGCACACGAATTCCACCTCTATCCGGGCGGGCACGACTGGAGGTACTTCGCCGAGCACGTAGACGAATCGCTGGAATTCCACTCGCGGGCATTTGGCCGGTAGTCCGATTTCGCCTCACCCGTACCGGCCCGCCACCGCAGGGCCACCGACTCAGAAAAAGAACCAGGGCGCGACCGCTGAGGGGCCGGCGCGCCCCGGTTTTCTCACCCACCTCCGCAGGTCGTGGGTAAGAACCTTCAGGCGGCGTCTTCACCGCGCAGGAATTCGTACCGCTCGATAGCCGCCACGACTCCCACTCTGGTGCCGTTTTGCGCTTCGGTGCGGACTACGCGCCCCAGGCAACGCACCCGCACCGGGCCGGCCAGGGTAATCTCGTGCGGAAGGGTCATGACGATTTCAATCGGGGAGTCCTTCTTCAGAGCCTTGGGCACAAAAAAATAGACCCCGCGTGAACTGACGTCCTTCGACTCGGTCACAACCCCTCCCCCAGGCTCCTCAGCCTCCCAACGGACTACCAGGGGCAGAGAAAGCCTGAATCGCTGAGCTGCTCGACGTTCCGTGACAGACAAGGCTGGTTCCTCCCATGTTGACTCTCGCAAGGTAGGCGCTGGGAGCCGCCGGCTCAATAGAGCGAAGGTCTTATTCTCGGCAGGGTGCAATCTAGTACGGCTGTACTATGAGAAACTTTACTTAGAAATTCCGAAATGACTGCATGCGAAGTCTATCCGGGCACGTGGTAGCGCAGGCGGCGGCAATCAGGAAACAGGGAAGCCAGCCGGCAGATTCACCAGCGGTGGCCCCCGAAACCATAGGCGCTCATCACGTCACGCAGCGCCACGATACCTTCCAGCTCACGGACGTTTGCCCGGCTGACCACCGGCAGCACGTCCAGCCCGGCGCTGCCCATCCGTTCCAGGGCCAGGTCGAGCGACTGGTCCAGGTGGACATGTGGGAAGCGCACCGGGTCAATGAGCTCAGCCAGCTTTCGGGTGCCGTCGTTTTCAGCGGAGGCAAGTTCGAGCTGGCCTAATGAAACCACTCCCAGCAGCCCGTGTTCATCGGCCACTGGCCAGGCATGGAATTCGCTGCGGCGGGCGCGTTCCAGCGCCTCGGCAACCGTCCAATGGGGAGCAAATAGCTCCGCCGTGGCGCGCATGGCATGCCGGACCTGCAACCCCGCCTGCCGGCTCCGCTCGGTCGAAGAAGGAAGGTGGATGCCGTCCTGCAAGGCCAGCGCTTCGTAGATGGGCTGGCGCTGGTAACGAAAGGAGATTAAATAGCTGATGACGGTGGCGATCATCAGCGGGACGATGATGGCGTAGTCGCGCGTGATTTCGAAAATCATGATCACGGAGGTGAACGGCACGCGCACAATCCCGGCGAATGCCGCACCCATACCCACCAGCGCGTAGGCGCCCGGCTGGGCGGTCATCTCCGGGAGCAAAGCGTGCGCCACGCTGCCCAACGCGCCGCCGACCATGGCTCCGATAAACAAGCTCGGCCCGAAAATTCCGCCGGCATTACCGGAGGCGTAGGCAGTAGCCACGGTGACCACTTTGAGGATCGCCAGCGCGGCCATCAGTTGCAGCGTCATGCTGTTGTTCAGAGCGGCACCCACGAAGCCGTAGCCGACGCCCAGCACTTCGGGCACGAACCAGCCCAGCAGGCCGACCAGCAGCCCTCCGACAACGGGATGCGCCCAGCGGGCTTTCTGCGGCCGGCGCAAAAACCATTCCCGCATGCGCAGCAGCAGTTTTACGAACCAGACTGAAACCAGGCCGCCCAGAACGCCCAGCAGCGCATAGATGCCAAATTCGGCCGGGTGTACCAGGTCGTACTTCGGAACGGTGAACAGCGGCTCGTTGCCCAGCAGCAGCCGCAGCACCATCCACGAAGTCGCCGAAGCTAGCACAACCGAGCCGAGCATCTGCGTGCTCATATTACCCATGATTTCTTCCAGCGCGAACAGCACGGCGGCCAGAGGCGTGTTGAAGGCAGCGGCGATGGCCGCCGCCGCTCCGACAGGTACCAGGGCCCGGATGCGCTCGCGGCTCAGTCCCAGCCGGCGCCCAAGCACAGAAGCAATCCCGCAGCCGACCTGCACGGAAGGCCCTTCGCGACCGAGCGGGATGCCGCTGGCCAGCGAAGCGGAGGTCAGAAAAAACTTGCCCAGCACGGTGCGCAGGGAGATGAAGCCATCTCGGGCAAACAGAGCGGCTTTGGTCTGCGGGATGCCGCTGCCGCGCGCGTCGGGAAAGTAGTAATAGAGCAAATAGCCTGTGGCCAGCGCGCCGATCACCGGCACCAGAATGCGCCGCCAGGCGGCGCTGCCCGGCGGATACATCCGCGCGCCTAAGTTTTCTGTCAAGACGATAAAGGCGACCACTGCCACGCCCACCAGCGCGCCAATCACCAGGGTCAGCACGACGAACACCTGATCCCCGCGCTGCGGAGCCGACGCCCATCTCTGCACACGGCTGCGCCAGGCGGTCAGGCGTCGCGTGATTTGTCGGGAGTCCATTGTCGCCCCAGCCCGAAGAAAAGAATATAGCGCAATCCTGGCGCAACACGGCAGGCGATTGCCCAAAAGTCCAGCCGAGCCAGAGACTGCGAAAAGTTACTGATCTATGAGGCGATGATGGATGGCGTAGAGAGCCAGTTCCAAGCGGTCGGAAACACCCAGTTTGTCGAAGATGTTGTGCAGATGGTTCTTGACCGTCTGCTCGCTGATAAACAGCTTCTCACCGATTTCCCGGTTGCGATACCCCTGCGCGACCAATTGTACGATTTCTTTTTCGCGGTCGCTGAGCAGCGGCTTTTCGCGGCGCACGCCGCCCTCGGCGGATTTCGTGAACGCCTTCATCACCTCGGCGGTCATACGCTGGTCGAGCCAGATTTCGCCCTGGTGGACTTTGCGGATGCTGCGCAGCAGCAGCTCAGTGGCCGACTGTTTCAGTACCACGCCGCGGGCGCCCAGACGCATGGCGCGGACGACATCGCGGTCATCTTCGGTCGCCGTGACCACGATGACCTTGGTCTGGAGCGCGTCAAAATTGACTTCCTCGAGCACGGCCAGGCCGTCCTTATCCGGCATGCGCAAGTCGAGCAGCAGGATGTCGGGCTTCAGCTTGCCGAGCAGTTGAATACACTCAGTGCCGCTGGAAGCTTCGCCGACGATGGTGACGTCGGATTCACCTTCCAGCAGCTTGCGCATCCCGTCGCGAAAGATGGGATGGTCATCGGCCAGAAGAACACGTATCGCGCCTTTTGTTTTCGCCATGCCCTTTCGCAATCCGTCCGTTTGTTTCCCGTCAGTTCAGAGGAATTTCGATGGTGAGCCGTGCTCCGTGGCCCGGGGTGGATTCTACCGTCAAAAGTCCGCCAATGCTACGGGTGCGTTCCTTGATGGAAATAGGACCGAGGCGAAGGCGATCGAGCTCGTCGCTCGAAAAACGCCCGGCAAAGCTAAAACCCTTGCCGTTGTCGTCAATCACCAGGTAGGCTTTTGTCTCGTTCTGCGAAAGTTTTACCACGATGTGGGTAGCCGAGGCATGCTTGTTGACGTTGGCAAGTGCTTCCCGGTAGATCTGGAACAGTTCGCGGCATATGCGGTCTGGCAGCTCCAGGCCGGCATCTTCAATCAGCAGGTCCAGGCCGATGCCGGTCTCATTTCGGTAACGCTCTGCGTAGCCGCGCATCAGATCCACGAGGTCGGCGCTTTCCACACCCAGCGGCCGCAGGTCGGTCACCATCCGGCGCAGCTCTTCCCGGCCGGTGCGCAGCGTCTCCAGCACCCGGCCTAGCTCGGCGGCCGCTTGCTCTGGAGCGGCCGTTATCTTCCGTTGCAGCACGCCGAGCTGGATTTCCACGCCGAGCAGCGTTTGGAGCACGCCATCGTGCAGGTCGAGCGAGATACGGCTCCGCTCCGCCTCCACAGCCCGCGTGCGCAAATGGCGCAGGCGGTACAGGTTCTCCAGCGGCAGCTCAAGTGCCTGAGCGACTCGCTCAGCCCGACGCAGGTCGGCAGGGCGGAATTTCCGCTTCCCGTTTATCAGCAGCAGCCGCCCGACAGGTCCTCCCTCGAATGCGAAGGCGACCGCCATCAGGGACCTTGCTTGCAACGCCTCGCGCGAGGGGCCGGGCAGCCGAGGTAAATCGCCGAGCCGGGTGCGGCCGGCCCGGTTCCAGCCGAAGCCTTCGCCCCGTCCCTCGAAAGAATTCCAGCACAGGTTCGTGCTCAGGTCGTCGAGCAGAAATGCGTCGCTGCGGGTGACTGGAGCACTCTCCGCCTGCAACCGCCCGCTGAAGCCTGCCGGAACGCGCCAGTAGAAGATTCTTTCCAGCTCGCGGTCACGGAAAGCGAGCACAACCTCCCGGCAGGCGAAGGCACTCGTCAGCTCATTCATGGCCAGCCGCAGCGATTCGGACAGACCGCGGTCGTAGCGCAGATGGGAAACGATGCGGAAAAAAAACTCGCGTTCTTCGGCCCCCGACTTCTGCAACTGGCCGAGCCGCGCCGCCAGCAGGACGGCCGCCGGGCTCAGCAGTGCTGCCAGGCCCAACCGGACCACCGAGGGTTCTGCCGCCAGCTCCTGAAAGATACGCACCAGCACGGCTCCCGCGACCGCCACGGCAAAAAGATAGCTGGTGCGGGACGCGAAGCGCAGGCTAGCCGCATACGCTGAAAAAGCGGCCAGCAGTACTACCAGAAACCAGTTCGGCATCGCCACGACCGTCAAGATGGCGGACACCAAGTCCATCCACACCAGCGAGCCCACCGCCTTTGGCGCCGCCAGCGCGAGCAAAGCCAGCCCAAGGTAGCCCAGCAGGAGACTCGTCAGGAGAATTGAGTGCGCGGCAGCAGGCGCGGCCAGCGTGGCAACCAGTGCCAGCAAGAGCACGACGACCCGCACCACGTTGTGCTGGAGGTGCAAAATGCGCAGTTCCTGCGATTGGGCATTCATGCGAAGCTCGCCCTTTTTTCCAAATTCAGTCTAGCAGGGGCTGCCGCGTGCCGGTACGCGCGGTAGCGTGGGCGTTAATCCGCTGGAGGGCGGTTTTCGTGCAGAAGGGGTTGACAGCGGGTAGATAATCGTTTGCGGGTGGCTGAGCTGTCGCCCGGCCGCCTCAAGAATTGCAGTGGGGCGAGGCGGCATCACCCTCAGGAGCGATTCGGAGCCAGGGCGGTTGCAACAGCGGTTTACGCAACGCGAAGCGGCGCGCATCCTCGGGCTCGAGGAGCGCCGACTGCGTTACTGGGAGCGGCTCCGGCTGGTCAAGTCGCAGCCGCGCTGGGGCGAGCGTTTCTATCGATTCAACGACCTGGTCGCGCTGCGCACCATCCAAAACCTGACCGAGCAGGGCGTGCCTGCGCGGCGGCTGCACCGCGCGCTGAGTGCGCTCGAGCAGCAGATGGCCGCCCCGCTGACCCGGCTGCGCATCGTCGGTCACCGCCGCGAGGTAGTTGTGGTACCGCCGCCGCCACACAGCAGGCCTATCGAACCCCTGACCGGACAACTGCTGATTGACTTTTTTGCCGCCGGGCGAGAGTCGAAGGTGCGCACGCTGGCGTCCCGTTCGGCAGAGGAGTGGTTTGAAATCGGCCTGCGTTGCGATGCCCGTCCGGAGACCTTCGAGCAGGCCGTGGATGCCTACCGCCGCGCGATTCAGCTCGCACCGGACTGGGTGGACGCCTACATCAACCTTGGGGCCGTGCTGTTCCAACTGGCGCGGCTGGAAGAGGCAGCGCTTACGTTCCGAGCCGCATTGGAGCTGGATGCGCGAAATCCAACCGCCCATTTCAATCTGGGCTGCGTGCTGTTCGAGCTGGAAGACCTGGACGGAGCGGTAGCCAGCCTGAGTCGGGCAGTCCAGCTCGCTCCCGGCTCAGCCGACACGCACCTGAACCTGGCGCTCGCCTACGAGAAACGCAACGAATTGCGCCGCGCACGCCGGCACTGGCGGATGTATTTGCGCTATGAACCGAACGGTGCGTGGGCAGACTACGCGCAGTCGCGGCTGGTGCGGTCGCGACGTTCTGGGCACCGCGGCACCGTGACAGAATTCCCCCGGCAGACCGCCAGCCCCGGCCAGCCTGCTGCGCCGTAGCCGCTCTCGGCGCGCAGCCGGCCTCCCGCTTCGCGCCCGCACCTGGCCTGTGCGGCCCCGGATGAGTCCGATTCCCGGCTTTGCCGGTCGTTGAATCCGCGTGCTATTATTCCGGCAGCGGCGGTGAGCGTAGCTCAGCGGTAGAGCATCGGACTGTGGCTCCGAGGGTCGAGGGTTCGAATCCCTTCGCTCACCCCAGCTTCTTTTGATCCGGCCCGGAAACTTGGGTTACAGAACGTGCCGGTCACATAGGTGAGCCCTTTGGGCGGAACGGGTTTTCGAGCGGTTCGAGCACCCGCGTCTCCAGATCGAAGTATCCCAAATCATACTCCGTAGAGCTGACCAGCCAGATGTCGTCATCGACTTCCTTGATGCCAACGGGCTGACCGGCGAAGACGGTACTGAAATTGATTTTTTTCTTACCCAGACAGGTCCGACCGCAGCGCGTGCCGACGACCATTCTGTCGTGGAACGGATAGTCGGTGTTTGGCAGGCCGGTGTAGACGCGCGGGGAAGGCTGATGCAACTCCGCGGGATAGTTCCTGTCCAGCGCTTCGTGAGGATGCTGGTGGCGGAAGACACCCAGGGAATTGTCGAAGCGAGCCTGCTGCTGCATTAAATTGACAGCCATCTGGACAGGAAGTCGGTGGCCGCAGTGAGAGCGACGCCGGCTTCTGCTGGTGAGGCCCTGCAGGCCGCATCGCTGATAGCGAACGAGGAACATGCAGCCGGTCCTGCCCGAAATGACAACCTCGCGGCACAGTTTCTCCATCGACTTGCTGGCAAGCAACGAACTGCAGTCTAACGTCCATGACCGAACACGCCCTCCCGGGCTACCGCTACCTTCTCCAAAAAGGGAGAAGTGTAACGCATTGTCGGGCACGATCTTTCCCCTCTGGTTCCCTGCTGCGCCCAGCGAAGAACCGCAGAATCGTTTGCTTCACAGATGTTGTGAGGCGAGGGAGCGTGTGACGACACGCTCGCTCATGCGCACTGTCCCGACCTGGCAACCGTGCATAGTCACCGGGCCTGCTCTGGTAACTGCCCGTAGGGCAGAATTGTTTCAGGATTCGTGCAAGCGGAGGTCGGGGTAATCGCCGCGGCGGGTCAGGTTGATGCTGCTGAGCAGTTCTACGGCCACGCCATAGTCGCCATCGTAGAGTTTCTCGACGCGAACCACGCGGCCCAGATAATCCAGGCGAATCGGCCGGGGCTGGGCGAGTACGGCAGTGTGACGAACAGCCGCATGCCCGTGCGGTAGTTGTCCAGGCGTGTCACGAAGTAAAGGCCGTCACCGGAGACATTCACCGTCGCGCGCACTTCGATGAAGGCTGTCGCCTGCGGCTCGGAAGGAGGCAGCTGCACGGGCTGGGAGACGGAGATGGGCTGTTTCCGCCGGCGTTCTGGCCAGGGTGCGGGGCCGGCACTGACTTTGGCTTAGAATTTCCGGTTCAAGACGACTCTTTATTCAGATAGGTTTCCCAGCGCTTCAATTCGTCCGCGCTGTGCTGCTGGGATTCGGGCGACATATCTACAAATTCCACGCCCACGCCCGCGCCGGGCAGACAGTAACGCACTTCCGAGCGCGCTTGCACTTCGTGGCCGGAGTAGGCCAGGCGGAAACGCACGGTCAGCACCGCCCCTTCGGGAAAGTGCCGCGGCGTGTTGATAAACATCCCGCGGAGG
>FWWM01001210.1_pt1 | contig 80226 bp, 73 predicted proteins | sample 2228351 | NCBI WGS metagenome assembly FWWM01 (sample SAMEA103939774, study PRJEB20133) | metagenome | reverse complement strand
CCCTTGGCTGTCTCTTTTCCATGATGTCGTCCATGTCCATCACCTCCGGACGCCATCCTCGCCCGCGCACGACCGGTTGCCAAGGTCCATTGGTCCAGCGGTTACGAGCGCAACGCCACCATCCTGGGCCCCCTGGTTCGTGCGGCCCTGTCCGAGGGCGCGGACTTCCTGGTCACCGTGGGCGATTCCGTGTCCCAGCCCGAGGAGGCCCAGTTCGACACCCTGTTCGATGCCCCTGCGAGCACCCCGTTTACGGATTGAACTCCCCGTAGCCGAAGTGGGTCTGAATCCCGTGCAGCATCCCCAGCGCGGCCTCCCTCCGCCACGAGTCCGTGTTCAGTTTGTTCGCCTCGGACGAGTTCGTCAAAAACCCTACGAACACAAATACATGCGGCATGTTCGTGTTCACGAGCACATAGTAATCCCCTGTCTTCACCCCCCGGTTGGTCGTCTGAAAATGCGACACCACCTGCGACTGCACCTTCGAGGCCAGGTCATTGGTCGTCGAGTCCGCGCCACTCTTCTTGTAGGTCTCCGTGCCTACTGCACTGTTCGAGCACGTCCCGTACGTATTGCAACTGATCGAGACCGCCCGATGAACCCCGTTGTTGTTCAGGTACGCCACCCGCGAGGCGAGCGAGGGATTCGAGTTGTCCGTCCTCGTCATGAACACCTGCCAGGTGCCCCCGCCCGAGGTGTTCCCTGTGTCCGCGTTCAAGAAGTCCCGCAGGTGCAAACCCATCGAGAGGTTGAGGTTGTCCTCGCAGATCCCCGAGCAGCCGCACGCACCGGTGCCGCCTCCGTCGTCCGGATTGATTCCGATCTTGTAGGTCGGCTGGCACCCCTCGTCCGTCTGGCCGTTGCAGTTGTCGTCCTTCCCGTTGGCGCAGGTCTCCGCAGGCGCCCCCGGACAGGACGAGACGCACATCGCTTCGACCTGACAACTGTTGTAGTTCATGCAGTTTTTGGGTTGCGGGGCCGTGCAGTTCACCCACTGGCCCCCGGAGCACGTCTCGGTCCCGGGGCCGCACATCGTTGAGCAGGGCCGGGAAAGCCCCTCGTCCGTCTGACCATTGCAGTTGTCGTCCCGGCCATTGCAGGACTCTGAGGGCGTACTGGGGCACGTCGCGACGCACATCGGGCCCACCTGGCAGTTGTCGTAATTCAGGCAGGTGATGGGTTGCGGGGCCGTGCAGTTCACCCACTGGCCCCCGGAGCACGTCTCGGTCCCGGAGCCGCACATCGTTGAGCAGGGCCGGGAAAGCCCCTCGTCCGTCTGACCGTTGCAGTTGTCGTCCCGCACATTGCACGCCTCGATGGCACCCGGGTTTACTTCCGAGTCCGCGTCATTGCAATCCGTAACCTTTGTCGCGGCGTATGGCGGCTTTGGGGCGCACAAACACTCGAAGGTCGTCCCGAGGCCCCAGCCGTCTCCGTCTCCATCGTAGAAATACGTCTGGCATCCCTCGCCGCCCCCTTCGTCCGTATCCCCATCGCAGTCATTGTCCACGCCGTCGCAACGCTCTTGCACCCCGGGGCCGACCGTGGGCGTCTGGTCGTCGCAGTCCCCAGCGGTCTTGGCCGAGTACGGCGAGGCCGGCCCGCACAGACAGCGCGAGTCGGACGCGCTCCCCACACCATCCCCGTCCTGATCGAGGTAGTGAGGCGTACACCCCTCTGCCCCTTCCTCGTCCGTATCTCCGTCGCAGTCATTGTCCACGCCGTCGCAACGCTCTTGCGCCCCGGGGCCGACCGTGGGCGTCTGGTCGTCGCAGTCCCCAGCGGTCTTGGCCGAGTACGGCGAGGCCGGCCCGCACAGACAGCGCGAGTCGGACGTGGTCCCCACACCATCCCCATCCTCATCGAGGTAGTAAGGCGCACACCCTTGCGCCCCTTCCTCGTCCGTGTCGCCATCGCACTCGTTGTCCGCCCCGTCGCATCGCTCGGCCTCCGGCACGGGCGCATCGCATGGGCTCAGACCGTCCTTCGTGCACCGTCGGCTCCCCCGGCACTGCCCATGCTCGTTCGCCCTCACGCAGTCGGTTTCGTACCCCGCCTCGATGAAATCCGCGGTGCACTCGCACTCGCCTGATTGCGGGAGGCACTGCCAGGCCTGGCCCCCATCCGGGGCCTCCACCTCGCGGCACTCGTAGCCTACCGGACAGGCCTTTGAATCCGCGCAGTCCTGCCCACAGAACGCTCCTTCCAGGTCCCCGAAGCGAACGCAGAGGTCACCGGTGACCACCCCAGTCGGGCGGCACTCCTCGGACATGCGGCATGGCCGACACAGGCGCTGCACCTCTGGCAGGCACACGAAAACGATGTCTCCCACAATGTTTGCGACCTGCTTGCAGGCCCAGCCCGGGGGGCAGACGCCCTCGACGCAGTCTGGGGCGCAGACCTTGCTTCCATCAGGGGCCTCGACGCAGAAACCGGTGGGGCATTCCGAGCCGGTCGTGCAGGCCGCAAAGGTCCAGGCATCCGCGAGGTCAGTAAAGACCCTTTCGGCCCCCCCTTGGTCGTCCCCTCCCGGGAACGTCCACAACTCCGGCCCACTCTCGTACCGGACGTCCTGAAGCCACACCGCTCCGTCCGCCTCTTGCGGGCCACCCACCCCGCCCCCTCCACAGGCGGCCAGGCAGCAGGCCGCGCCGGCGGCCGCAAGCCCCATGGCCCGGCCCGACGCCTTCCCGAAGTTCTCGCGCTTCATGGATCGAACTCCGTGTACCCAAAGTGAATCTGGAGCCCATGCAACTGGCCCCTCGCGATCTCCTGTCTCATGCCAGGGTCCGCGAGTTTCGCCGCATCCCCCTGGTGGTCCACAAAGGCCCCCTCCAACAGGATGGCCGGCATGTTCGTGTACTTGAGGACGTAGAAGTTGGCCTGCTTGACGCCCCGGTCCTTGGTCCCCAGGTGCGCCACAACCTGCTTCTGCACGCGCGTCGCGAGGTCCTGGGACTGGGCCGAGCCTTGGGTGTACCAGTAGGTCTCGGTCCCGTTTCCACCGCAGTAGCCGCACGCGTTGTTGTGGGTGCTCATAAACCGGTCCACCTGGTTGTTGTTCGCGTAGGCGACGCGGGCCTCCAAACTCACATATACATCCTTGTCCCGGGTCAAGAAGACCTGCCAGGACCCACCCCCCGCCTGATTGGCCGTGTCCTGTTTGAGGAGGTCTCGAAACCGCAACACGATGTCCAGATTCACGTCCTTCTCGACCACATACCCGACCGCCCCCGGGTCGCTTCCGCCATGCCCAGGGTCCAGGCAGACCTTTTTGGTCGGAGCGACCTGGCAGGTCCCGGGCGGGTCCTTGACCCCGTCGCAGTCGTCGTCCACGCCATTGCAGACCTCTTTTGCCCCGGGATGCACCGCGGCGTTTGAGTCATTGCAGTCCCCGGCCTTGCCCGCCTGATACGCCCCGCTCGCAGCGCAAAGGCACTTCGAGTCCTGCGCAACCCCATAGCCATCCCCATCCCCGTCCTTGTAATACGTCTTGCAGCCCTGCACCCCTTCGCCGTCTGCCTGGCCGTTGCAATCATCGTCCTGCCCGTTGCATGCCTCCACCGCGCCTGGATGGACACTGCCCTTCGAGTCGTCGCAATCGCCGGCCTGTGTCGCCTGGTAGGACCCGCTCGGAGCGCAAAGGCACTTCGAGTCCAGCGCAACCCCATAGCCATCCCCGTCCGCGTCCCAATAATAGGTCGTGCACCCTTGCAATCCCTCGCGGTCGGCCTCGCCATCGCAGTCGTCGTCCCGGCCGTTGCACACCTCCAGTGCGCCTGGGTGCACCAGGGCGTCCGAGTCATCGCAATCCGCATTGTTGACCGCGGAGAAGTCGTCCGATGGGCCGCACCGACAGGCCCCAGGCCCTGTCCCAAACCCGTCCCCGTCTTCGTCGCGAAACCAAAACGCGCATCCCTGTGCGCCCTCCTCGTCCACCAGCCCATCCAGGTCGTCGTCCAGGCCATTGCAGACCTCCGGTGCTCCCCCCTCGACCCCACACGCAGTCAGCCCCTCCTCCGAGCACCGCCGCTCCCCAAGGCGTGGCTCAAGGCCCAGCATGACATAGCACACGGTCGAAGCCCCATCGGCCGTGGCCATCGGCGAGCACTCGCACTCCCCCTCGGCCAGTCGGCAGGCTCGTTCCAGGCCCGCGTGACCCGAGACCTCCTCGCACACGTACCCCTTGGGGCAGGACACGATGTCGTTGCACCGAGTCCCGCAAAATCGTCCGGACGGCCCGTAGTCTAGGCACACTGCCTCGGCCCACGAGTCGCAGTCCTCATCGGTCCGGCACGGCCGGCACAGGCGGGGGTGCAGCGGCAGGCAATACCACAGTGTCCCGAACAGGGGCGACGAAACCTTCTGGAGCGCCCATCCCGGCAGGTCGCACCAGTCGCCCGTAGTCAAGAGGCAACTCAAATCCTTCGCCTTGCACGTGGCCGAGCACAGATAGCCTTCGTCCGTGAGCACGCATACGCCGCCCAGGCAGTCTGTGTTCTTCGAGCAGGGGCATCCAATGGCCGCAGGGGGGTCGCACTCGCCGGACTCCACGTCCTCCGGGCCTTGCACCTCTGTCGGGCCTTCGTCTTGGGCCCAGACGTCCCCCTCTGGCTCGGCCAGGTCCTCCTCTGACCTCGAATCGAAAGGTGAGAGCACGTCCTCTGCCGCGTCTGGCCCCTCTTCCGGCCCCATCAGGAGCCGATCCTCGCCGGGGTCCACGAGGGCCCCCGAGGTACCCGCGTCACACCCCGCTGCCACGGCCACCGCGAACCCGATGGCCACCTTGGGCAACCAGGCTATCCTTCCGCCCCCCGGCCAAGGGTCCTGCCGACAGCGCGTCGTCTTTTGTGCCCGGCCCATGGGTCGCCCTCAGCGTGTCCGGAGAAGAGGCGCTACGAAGATGCCGCCCTCGGACTCGAAGGCCACGAGCCTGCCGTCCGGCGAGGCCACCGGGTGGGTCTCAATGAGGTCGCTCGTGTTCGTCAGGCGGACCGAACGGCCCAAGGCGAGGACGTAGGCCCACACCTCGCCCGCGGTGAGCCGAACCCCATCGTCCTCGGTCACGTCGTAGAGGAACCCGGACGAATCCGGAAGCCACGCGGGATGATTGCCCCTCCCGACCGCGACCGTACGTCCGCTCGAGACCTCGTACAGATAGAGGCCGCTCACGAGCCCCTCGTACACCACGTACTGCCCGTCCGGGGAGACGAGCGGGGCAAAGTAGCGGTCCTGGCCGTCCGAGATCACCCTGTCCTGGCCGCGAAGGATCAGGTGGATGGCGTCGTCCTCGTGATAGGCGTGGATGGGGCCGTTCGGGGCCTTCGGGTCGTAGGTCTGTCCAGTCTCGACCCGCTCGCGCGCCCCAAAGGGGTCTCGGAAGACGACTACGCGACCGTCCCTCGTCCGTGTCTCGATACCCTTTACGGTCCAGCGTGCCGCCCATCCCACGTAGTCCTCGTCGCTGATGGTCACCAGGGAATCCGGGCGGCCTACCTCGGTCGCGAAGAGCCCCTGGTACTTCGGCCCCGCGAACAAGAGATAGCGACCGTCCGGCGAGAACCTTGGTGCCAGATAGTACCCCTCGCTTGTCAACCGGGTCGGCTGGCCGATGGTCCACGCATCACCCGACAAGGCGGCTGCCGTGCCTGCCAGCCTGGCCTCCTCACCTCGACAGGCGACGACCCCGATCATGATCGAAACGATACGCACGAATGTCCTCATCATCGCAACCTCCTTCTGGCAAACGCAACCAGGAGCGCGAGGGTCAGAGGCCAGTAGCCCCCTCCGCCGACCGCCCCGGTCGAGCACCCACCACCACGGCCCGGTGTCGAGATGCTTGGTGCCTCTCCCGGGTCCCGCCTCTCCTCCGGTGCGCGCGCATCCTTTCCCTCTGGCGGTTCCGCTTCGAGGCCCTGGTCCCCAGACGGGGCCTCCTCCGCAGCATCCGCACCGAGGTCGGTCTTCTCGCCCCCGACCTCTGGCTGGGCCTCGTTGGCCCCCGGCGCCTCCTCCGCCACGCACGGCCCGAACACCGCCAGCGGACCGCAGACGCGGATGCCCAGGTTCCCGTCCGGCATCGTGCATAGGCGGACTTCCCCGGGCTGGCACGCCACGCACACTCCTTCGTCTGTCTGGCCGTCGCAGTCGTTGTCTAGCCCGTCGCAGACCTCCTGTGCGGGCTCACCAGGCGTGGCGCTGCACTCGGTGCCACTCCCATCTGAGGAGCATCGCACAAAACCAAAATCTAGGCACTCCCCCTGGCCCGCCGAGCACAGCGTCCACAGCGAGGGGAAGTCCTCGTCCACCTCCCCATCGCAGTCATCGTCTTGGCCGTTGCAGACCTCCCCGGGGGCCGGAGGGCATTCGAGGCCACACACGACCTCGACCTGGCAAGTCGCCCAGTTCAGGCATTCGCTCGGCTCCGGGGCTGTGCAGCCCGACCATTCGCCGGCCTGGCAGGTCTCGACACCCGAGCCGCACACCGTGGAACACGGACGTTCAAGGTCCTCGTCCTGCTGGCCGTCGCAGTCGTCGTCCCACCCGTTGCAGACCTCCGCTGGCGGGGCCGGGCAGGTGGCCACGCACATCGGCTCGACCTGACAGTTCTGGTCGTTGAGACAGTCACGGGGTTGCGGTGCCGTGCAACTCGTCCACTGACCCTGCGAGCAGGTCTCGACGCCAAAGCCACACGAGGTCGAGCACGGCCTGGTGAGGTCCTCGTCTTTCTGGCCGTCACAGTCGTCGTCTAGGGCGTTGCACCCCTCAGCGGCCCCTGGATGGATCGAGGCATTGGAGTCGTTGCAATCTTTCGTCGCAGGGAAACCATCCCCGTCCTTGTCCTGTACCGGCTCTGGCCCACCGGGGCAGCCAATGGGCGTGCCCGGGTCCACCGGGTACGCGATGACCTCTCTCTTTTCAGACCATCCGGATGATGTGATTCCGAAAAGATATTTCGTAATGAAAGGACTCACATCGAGGATGGGCTGGTGTCCCTGGCAGTTGCAGAAGCAGGCCGCCTCTTCCACGCACCGATTGGGCCCGCAATCCGCCACCTCCGCAATGCAGGACTTGCCGTTCGTGGGGTTGATGACCTTGATTTTCGTGCACCCGAACCGGGCGTACCCCGCCGCGTAGGGCCACGAGCCATTATCGGTCGTCTTGTGCCCGCAAATCCACATGTCCTGGCCGTCCCCTGGTCCCCCGAAGGTGGTCACGTAGTAGCGGTTGTCTGGCGGGATGTCACTGTAGGTGATTTCGTGGCACTTGACTCCGGGTTGCCACGATTTGCACTCGCAGCCACCGACCGTCAAGGCGCCGAAGACCTCTTCCAGGTTCGGCTCAGAGGGGCCTGGCACCGCGGACACCGGGGGTCCCTCCTCCCGGCACCCCAGGGCTGCGCACGCCGCCAGCCAGGCATTGAGCCAGGGTCTTCCCGTCACGTTGTGCCTCCCCGCCAGCCCACCTCAACCCACAGGCTAGGCGCCGTGCTGGAACTCGCCAAGGCCCCGAGAAAATTGTCGCCGCTTCTTTCGGAGATTGCAACCAGTGGTTCCGGCCCCTCAGCAGACCGCATTGTTAGGAAGTGCGCTGTGGTTGGATTTCGGACTTTGGGGAAGCCGTTTCGCGCTGGTTTGGCGCCGGCAAGCGCCCCTGGGCTGCGGTGGCTTGACACCGCCTTCCCCGAACACGGGGGCGACGACCCGGCACACTTGGAAGGTTCGCTTCGCTCGCCCAAGCCGCCTGCACGCCCTCCCCAAGAGCGCGGTTTCCTCCGGGTTTTCGGGGTTTGACACGCCGTTCGCGTTTTGGGTAGAGTACGCCCGGCTGGCCGCCGGGCTGTCGCGTGAAAGGGGGGCGAGTGGCAGAACAAAACGCCGAGAAGGCCGAGATGAGGGCTCGAGTGGTCCGTTTTGTCGCGTGGGTCGCCCCGCTGGCGCTTTGCGTGACCTTGCCGGGGCCGGCCCCTGCGCAGGAGGAGCCCTCACCAGAGCCGGAGGAGGAGTCGGAGGTGCTTCAGGAAGAGGCATCGCCCCCGGAAGGGCCCGAGGCCGCGCCCCCCCCTGCGCCGAGCCAGGGGCCAGCGCCGGAGGAGTCCGCGAGCGGCGAGCCAGAAGAGGAACCGATCCCGACCCTGGACGAACTCTTGCGGGGTGAGGCGCTTCGGACCGCCGAGGAGTGGGCGGGACCGGGCGCGGTCGAGAGGCGCGACTATCCGTGGTTCGAGCACCACGGGTATTTTCGGGTGAGGGTGGATGGATACTACCGGGGGCACCTGGGCACGGAGTACCTGAAGGCGGACGGGACCCTGGTGCGCACCTCGGGCTTCATGCCCCCGCTGACAGACAATGCGGCGAACGCCACCTCGGTCAACAAAGACAAGGTCGGACCCCAGGGGGAAGACTGGCTCGCGGGCGGGAACATGCGGCTGCGCTACCGCCCCACGCTCCACGTCGCCTCGACTCTGGCTATTCACGCGGAAATTGATGTTTTCGACAACTTGGTCCTGGGAAGCACGCCCGACTACAACCCCGCCCGCCCCGATGCGCCTCTTGCGGTCCTGTCGAGGTCCCAGGCGGTGCCCTCCGCGGGCCGCAACTCGCTGAAGGACTCGGTGCGCGCCAGGCAGGCGTATCTGACGTGGGACATTTTGAGGCCGGTTGCGCAGGGCGGGCCGCTTTTCACGCTCGCTGTCGGGCGCATGGCCCGGCACTGGGGGCTCGGGATTCTTGAAAACGACGGCGAGGACTTGGACGCGAACTACGGCACCTACGTGGACCGGGTTCAGGCCCTGACGCGGGTCGCGGGCGTGTACTTCGAGGTCGGCTACGGGTGGGTCGCCTCGGGCCCGACATCCGAGAGTCCCCGGCTCGCGTACGGCGAGCCGCACGACCTGACCGACCAGGACGATGTGAGTGAGGTGACGTTTGCGGCATTTTCGCGGCCCGTCACGGAGGCCGAAAGGCGAGTGCGCTACGACCGGCTGCACGTGCGCAACGAGGTCTGTCTGGACTGGGGGCTGTACGCGGTCTATCGGAGACAGAAACTCGACGTCTCCACGGACAGTTGGAACCGCATCCTCTCGGGCGAGGTGGACCCGGCTGTCCCCGGGGGCGGCTACGACCAGGTGGCGCTCGAGCCGCGCGATGCCTGGACCGTGACGCCGGACCTGTGGGTCCGGATGGAGTGGGTCCCCAATGTGCACAAGAGGCTCCGGCTAGAGGTGGAGGCCGCCGGGGTCGTGGGCCGGATCGGCAGGGTCCACGGCAACGACGCGGACTCCAGCATGGACATCCGGAGCCTCGGCTTCGCCTTCGAGGGCGAGTATCAGAGCAGGGGGCTATCGTTTGGACTCGATGCAGGGCTTGCGACCGGAGACACAGCCGAGTATTTCGGCTACCTCGACCGCACCAACTTCGCGGACCCGGCGGTGCGCAACCCGCGGCTCGCCGCGTTCTACTTCCATCCAGATTATCACATAGACAACCTTCTTTTCAGGCAGGTTATCGGCACCGTGACGAACGCGCTGTACTTCAAGCCATGGATTCAGTATGACCTGTTCGAGTCGGACGAGGACGCCCTGGCCGGGCGGCTCGACATCCTGTACGGCCGGGCCATCGAGAAATCGGCCACACCCGGCAACAGCGCGAATCTCGGGGTGGAGACCATCCTGCGTATTTATTATGAGGAGAAGGGCCTCGTGTTTGCGGGCATTGACTGGTCCATTCTGTGGCCCATGGGGGCGTTCGACCTGATCCCGAGTTTCGAGGACGTGGGGGTCCACAAGACCTCCCGATGGGCCACGGCCCTCCGCGCCCGCGTGGGCGTGATGTTCTGACCCTGCCCTCATCGCAAGTTTCTTCGGAGGCAAGGAAAAAAATTGCAGATCCTGGTCCGCGGAGGGGGTATCTCTGTTTGCGGACCTGCAAAGTTTCAATCGCTCACCCAGACAAGCAGTTTTGGTGCGTGGTATGCTTGTTGCAGCTAAATCGAAACGGCCATGCCGGAGGCCGCCATGCGAACGAGCCTTTTCCCGCCCACGGAGCGGGGCTTCACCCTCGTCGAACTCCTGATCACCGTCGCGATGCTGGCGGTCCTGGTGGTCGTCACCCTGCCCCCGGTGCTCCGCGCGGTGGAGAGGCGGGAGGTCGTCGAGGCCGCGCAGGCGATCCTCGACCTCATCGAGTTCGCGAAGGTGCAGGCCGCAGCCCGCAACCGGGCCTACCAGGTCGTGCCCGTGGTCACGAACGGCCAGCCCGGTGGGAACGGGAGCGTGACCCTGAATGAGGGCACGACCTCGGCCTGCCTCAACTTTGGCGACCCAAGTGCACTCCAAAACGTGCGAACCGTGGACCTCGCACGCGACTTCCCGGCTATCCACCTGGTGGCCGTGTCGCCCCAGGACCTTGCCCAGGCCACCCTCTGCATCAAGCCGGACGGTCGGGTCCTGCGCGCGGACACCCAAATGCCGATCCCATCGGGGGACTCGCGATACGCGGCAGGCGACGCCCGGATCGTGGTGCAAAGATACGGCTCTTCCGGGCAACCGGAGGGACCGCGCAACACGGTGGTCATCCCGTTCAACGGGGCAGCCAGGCTGGCCTTCTAGGGAACGGAGGCGCCTCATGCGTCCGGCTGGACCCGAAAGCGGCAGGAAGTGGGGAGGGGGCCTTCGGGCCCAGGCCGGGTTCACCCTGATTGAACTGATGGCCGTGATCGTCATCACGGTCATCGGCTTTCTGGCAATGCTCCATCTCCAGGCCGGGGTGCTTCGAGCGAACACGACCGCCAGGGACGTGGTGATTGCCACGCAACTGGCCCTGCACCTGATCGAGACCATTCGTCTGGAGGCCATGGAGTGGACGAACGACACGGACCAGGGGGTAGGGCAGGCGAAGTTCAAGTATCTCAAGCATGTCAACGACGAGGCAGGTCCGGTGGCCGGGCGGGGGTCGGGGTGGTTGAGGGCGTACGACATCCAGGGGTCCACCTTCCAGATGGTTGGTCCCCTCGGGCGTGACACTCAATACGACCCGGGGGCCCTCCAGCAGTTTCCGGACACCCAGGGCCGGCGGTTCTGCGTGCGCTACCGCCTGACGTGGCTGATTCCGAATCACCTGATCCGGGTCGAGACACGCGTGCTGTGGCCTCGGGCCGAGGGCCAGGGGGGGCTGTACGACGCGTGCGGGCCGAATATGGACACGGACCTGGCGAACGCCTATCAGGTGACCCAGGTGACCACCGTGATGAAGAACGTGTTCGTGACGCCGTGAGGGGCCATGGGCGGAGAGGGCCACGGGAGCAAAGCGGAGAGCCGCCAAGCCGCGAGGACGCTTGAAGCCGGGTTGACTCTGGTCGAGATCCTGGTCGGGATGGTCATTGGTCTCCTGTTGCTCGGCTCGATCTACTACGTGTACACAGTGTCTGCACGCTCCTACCGGATGGAAGAGGAAGTGGTCCGGGCCTCCGAGACTCTGCGGTTCGCAGTGGAGCAGTTGCGTCGAGATATCGCCGCGGCGGGGTTTCTGGCCACGCCGGACTCGGACGCGGACGAGAACGTGTGCCCCAAGCCCGCGAACCGGCTCATGGGGATCTATTTCGAGCGCATCGGGGACACCTATGCCCCGAACACCAACCGCAATATCCAGCCCTCCTCGGTGACCCTCTTCGGCGCCTACCCGAGCCCGAACGTGTATTTCACCGAGAGCATCGTCGGCAACGTCGTTACCCTCCAGCCGGGGGGGGCCTTTCCGGCCACCGAGGCCGAGTTCGACCAGATTTTCAACGCGAATCACATGCTCCGGATCGTCAACTCGGAGCAGTACGAGATGTACTACCGCATCACCTCCGCGGACTACGAGGCGCGGACCGTGACCCTCGAGAACGCACCGCCCGTCTCGGTCCCACCGGACTACTGCGGGATTCAGGGATTTGGTGTGGGGCTCGAGGTGAATGTGGTCGGCTACATCCGCTACACCGTGCGGCGGGACGTGCGGGCCGGGGCGCCGGTGGACGGCGAGGGGACTGTCACCAAACTGGACCTCGTGCGCGAGGAACTCGCCCCTGACCGGAGCGTCGTCCCCGGAAGCCGCCTCATCGTCGCGGAATACGTGGTGGACCTCCAGTTCTACGACTTTGTCGTGGACAACGATTTGACGGGCCGGGACCCCAACGCGGTCATCTTCGCGAACATCGAGGACGTGGTGAACCAGGCGGGCAGCGGGCTGTTGTCGAGCGCGAGCGGATCCAGGCCGCAGGACTTGCGGTTCGTCACCGTGGCGGTGACGGTACGCACGGCGCACGAGGACCCAGGGCTTCCCATGATGCCCCGCGCAGGGCCGCACGCCCCCTTCGACCGCTACGATGCGGACGTGACGATGGTCGGGGCGGCGAGGACGGTGAGCCTCGCGTCCCGTGTGGGTTTGAAGGCATTCCAGGTGCGGAACGTGAAATGAAGGACCAGGAAGTCCAACGGGTCGCCGCATCCAGGGGGATGGTCCTCATCCTGACCATGCTCGTCTTGCTGGTGCTGGGCGCCATTGCGCTCGCCGCGGTGCAGTCGGTGACGAATCACTTGGCGCGGGCAGGCTCGTACCGGGTCGGGACCGTGGCCTACGGCATCACCGAGGCCGGTAGCGAGGCGACGATGTCCCTCGCCGCGATCAACCCTGGGGCCTTCAACGAGTTCGTGGCAACCCACAACTTGCAGGTGACGATGGGGGACGTTAGCGATATCTTCTTCGACACGAACGCAGGGGGCTCCTTCGGCCGCGAGCTCGGGAACGTGGGCGGGGCCAACTGGGTGAGCCGGCTCTCGAACCCTGTGTCCTCCCACCGGGCGCCAGGGTATGCCGTAGGGGAATACTGCTTTCGCAAGTACTTTTCGACAACTGATGGGACTTACGGTAACAATCAGATACAGAGTCCGGATGATGTCTTGCGCAATACGATGAAGCGCTTCATGTCCACGATTTTCGTGGGACCGACAGGTTGCGAGTGAGGTAGGCCATGAAGGGACACTCCTGGCAGCGGGCGAGCCTCTGGATGATGGCGGCCGCACTGGCCCTCGCGGCAGGCCCGGGAAACGCCCAGGCCGAGGGACCGGCGCAGCAGGTCAAGCCGGTCGTCTTGTTCCTGCTCGACACCTCGGGGAGCATGGAGTACGACGTGGAGGGCTACGTGCCGGAGGCAGGAGACAACGATATCCTCGCGGTCCCGGCGTGCAGCGGTGTCCCTGGAGGAAACGATGGGAAGAGCCGCTTCGTGGTCGCCATCGAGGTCCTGACAGGGGCGTTCGCGAGCGAGACGTACTCTTGCCACTATGACAACCGCCAGTGGCCCGCGAACCGGGAGGACTATGGATACCCCGTGCCGCACGTGGTCCCGAGTGGGGTGCAATTGGAAAACGGGCTAATTGATATCGCGGGTGACCGGTTCAAGTTCGGGGTGATGACCTTTGACACGGTGGCGAATCCGAGCCCGCAGGCCGCAGGGGGGTACAGTTACGGCGGGGAGGCCCCGGTGAACTACGGGGCTCGGAACCACAATGCCCCGACCGGATGGTTCGTGCCGCCAGCGGAGGACGATGACCGGGATGCGGTGCTTTTGCGCAACGCGGCTGTCAAGGCATCCATCGTGTCAGCGGTCCCGTATGGCGGGACCCCGCTTGCGCCCATCCTCCGGGACGCCCTGTACTACGTTCAGAACGAGCCGGCCCTTCAGCCCTATGACCCCCAAACCGGGACCGGGGACCTGTATTACGCGTGTCGCTCGCGGAACGTGGTCCTGATCACGGACGGGCGCGCGAACCTCGGTGAGGGGACAGAAGAGTACCTGACCGCGGTGCAGTACGCAGCGCAGTTGCTCGCGGCAGGGGTCAAGGTGTACGTGATCGGGTTCCAGTTGCCGGCGGGCGTAGAGTCGCTCATCCACGCCATCGCCGTGGCCGGCGGGACCCAGGAGGCCCGGATCGTCACGAACCCGGCGCAACTGGCGGCTGTCCTGTCCAAGATCCTCGGGAACATGGAGACAGCCGTGCAGTCCCGCACCCGCATCGCGGTCACGCAGGACACCGGGAACTTCACTGACCGGCAGTACCAGTTCAGCGCGGCGTACGGCCTGGTCGAGGGGAGGCCGGGCCTGTTTCGGGGCTACCTAGACCGCTCGGTGTATCAGTGCGTCAGTGGAAGCGAGGCGAGCGTGGCCGAGGTCCAGGACATGGCAGCCAAACTCAACGACTCCCAGGACAGCGTGCGGACCGTGTGGACCGTGGTCAACGGGACATTGACCGCGTTCGTGAAGGGCAATGACGCATTGACTCTGGACGTATTCGGGATCCCGACTCCGCAGCAGCCGGGGCAGGTGTTGCTCGAGCGCCGGGCCCCCACCCTGGACGGCACCTGCGAGCCGGTGTCGCCGCCTCTGGACGCCTACTACGAGGCGCAGCGGAGGCAGTACGTGGACTACCTTGTGGACTACATCCGGGCCGCGCCTGGGTCGTGCCGTTACCCGTACCGACTCGGGGCGATTGTCCACTCGAGCCCGGTCATCCAGGGGCACTTGAAGGACGTGGACGTGGCGATCCCTTCGTTTCGCGCATACAAGATGTCCGAGGCGTTCCGTGAGAGGCCCACGGTCCTGTATGTAGGCACCCACGACGGGATGATCCATGCCTTCCGGGTAGACCGACCCGACACCCAGGCCCACGAGGAGTGGGGGAAGGAGTTGTGGGCCTTCATCCCAAACCACCTGTTGACGAGGTTGAAGGACCTGCCGAACCGCTTCGAGGTCCTCCTGGATGGGGAGCCGGTGGTGAAGGACATCTTACTGTCGAGGACCTTGGATTCGCTCGGGTCTGTGGAGGAGGAGGCGGGTAAGTGGCGGTCCGTCCTGGTTACGGGCTACGGCAAGGGAGGGCGCGGGTACGTAGCCCTGGACGTGACCGACCCGACCGACCCGAAGTTCTTGTGGGAGATTTCGCCCGAGGGACGGTGGTGGGTGGTCAACGGGACGCCGCAATATGGATCACCCGCGCAGTTCGCGAATGACTTCACGAGGCTCGGCTGGACAGTCAGTCGCCCGGCGCTCGGGAACGTGTTTTTGGGTTCGGAGGAGGTGGCGGTCGCGGTCTTCGGAGGGGGGAGCGGGGAAGGTCTTGAAGGCGCTGCGGGGAAATCGGTCTTCGTGGTCCGGCTCGACACCGGCGAGAAACTGATGGAGTTCCGGGCGGGTCTGACCCCGGAAGCGGTCGTGGACCCGTGCGGGGTCGGGCGACAGGGGGAGCCGCTCGCGGACCTGGTCGGGGATGTCACGTGCTACTCGACCTTCCCAGGGACCTTCATCACCAGGTGTTTCCTCGGAGACAAGGCCGGACGGCTGTGGCGCGTGGACATGGGCCGCTCGAGCACGACGCAGTGGAAGTTGCAACTGTTCTTCGACCCCTACGAGAGCGTGAATCCCCAGGTGGCCCTGGACAGCCCCGTTCGCTCGCCCGTGTACGAGGCCCCTGCGGTCGCGGTCAAGCCGTATCGGCCAGAACTGGTCGTGGTCTTCGGGGGCGGGGACACGGACCGGATAGACGACACCACCGCGAAGAACTTCGTGGCCTCGGTGACCGAGATGGTCCCTCCGCAAGGACTGCTTCAGGACCTGGCAAACTGTGGGCCCTACCAGGAAAGGGTTTGCCGGGACGAGAATCGTCGGACCGCGGTCCTGAACTGGAAGGTCTTTTTGGGTTTCGACGAGCACCTGCACGGGGTCAGCCGGCCACCCGAGGACTCGTTGCAGCCCGGGGAGGTGGTCGCCGGAGAGAGGCTGATGGGCGCGCCCGTGATCTTCTCGAACACGGCGTATTTCACGACGTTCGCGCCGGACGTGGCGCACGCGTGCAATCCTGGGGTGGGATGGCTGTGGGGCGTGGACTTTTATCAGAGGGGCAGCGACTGCATGAACCCGGCCCCGCGGCTCGATTGGGAGGACCTGCCCAATGCACGGACCAAGGTGCGCATCGGGGGGAGTGCTGGGGCGTCCATCCCGTACGGACTGGCAGTGGTCCAGAGGCCGGCCTGCATGGGCGGCCAGGCACCGGGCAATGCTCTGCCGCCGTCCCAATGTCCCAACTGCACCCCGCTTGCGGCCCTGACGCCCCCCAAGCCTCAGGTGGTCGTACAGACTGCGGTTCAGGCGTCCGCCACGACAGACACCATCCCTCCGGGTCAGGCAGCACCTCCGGAGGTCCCGAAGATGACCCGCAACATCCTGAACGTGGTTCAGACCATGCTCGTCTCGGCGTGGGGCTTCATCTTCGACTAGCGCGTCTTCGGGGATTGTCGCTTCGTTCACGTTGTCCCAGGCGCAAACGCGCGAGCGGAGGGCCAAGTCCCAGCGTCCCGGTCCGCGATGAGGTGAACGACCATTTGAGGCACCACCCCGGGCGTTGCGCGGGTCGTGGCTTCCGGGTAAAATCCCCCTGCGTTCTTTCAAGGCTCTCCGGTCGTCCAATGGTAGGACACAGGATTTTGGTTCCTGGGATTGGGGTTCGAATCCCTACCGGAGAACCGGGCGAAACGGCGGGTTGGAGGGAGCGATCTTGGGCTCAGGGAGGTTTTTTGAATGGCACCGAGCAAGAAGAAGATGACCTTGAAAGAGGTCAAGGCCCCGGACGAGTTCTTGACCTCGATGCAACGGGTGATGGAGTTTCTCCAGTTGTACGGGGGGTGGGTCCTGGCCGGGGCCGCGGTAGTCCTGATCACGGTCGTGGTGGGGATCCTTCTGGCAAGAAGACACGAGGCCGCCCTTGTCGAGGAGGCGCTTGCCTTCCACCGGGCCTTCGGCCCCGTGGTCGTGGTGGGGGAGGCCGGCGAAGACTCGGAGAAGTCGGAGGCGGAGGGGAAACTGAGTTCGGCCGCATCGGAGCTCGAGAAGTTCGCGTTGGAGCATGAGGGGTCGGCGCTGGGTGGGCTCGCGTGGATGGCGCGGGGAGCGGCGTTGCTGAAGGCTGGCCAGGCCGCGAAGGCCTTGGAGTCGTTCGAGAAGGCGCTCGCAGTGCATGGAGAAGCGGCCTGGAGGCCGGTAACACTGGAGGCGGCAGGGAGTGCGGCGGATGCGGCAGGACAGCGGGATCAGGCGGAGAAATACTTCTCGGAGATGACTCGGGTGGGGTCACGGCTGTTCCGTGCCATGGGGCACATGCACCTGGGCGACCTCGCGCACCCGATGGGGGGAGCGGGTGCGAGCTCGGGGGATGCGGCGCGGGCCCGCGAGGCGTACGAGAAGGGCTTGGCCGAGATCCCTGCAGACGATGCCTTGCTTGCGCCCGGCGAGCGCTTGGTCCGGGGCCTGATCGAACAGCGGCTGCGTTCCTTGCCATGACCTTGTCCATCATGAGGAAGGGGGTGGCAGTGGCCGGGTGGTTCGTGGTGGCCATCCTGGCGGTCATGGCCAGTGCCGCAGAGGCCAGGACCGGCCGGAGAAGCGCGGAGGTGGGGTCCACTGGGGGCATGGGGCCGGACATGAGGTTGCACCCCGTCTGGGGGACCAGGGTGTACGTCAATGAGACAGTCGGCTTCCACGTCTGGGGGTGGGGGACCACGGTTTACGCCACCGCGACATTCGGCTACCCCCCGAGGGACTTCGGGCAGTGCGCGGCGGCCACAGGGGGGGCTGGGGTTGTTGTCTGCGGCGTGAAGAGTGGGGATGTGGTGGCTTTGGCCAGCGAGAGCGGGCGGATCCGATGGACCTTCCGTACGGACGGGGCGGTGCGAGCGCGCCCCCTGGTGCTGGGGCCGCATGTGTTCGTGGGGTCGTCGGATGGTTGCCTGTACCGCCTGGACGTGAAGACTGGCCGGCCCACATGGGTGAAGCCGTTTTGCACGGACGCCGCGGTCTACGGCGACCCCGTGAGTGCAGAGGAGGCTGGGGACCGCCTGGTCCTGTTTCCGGTCACCATCAACAAGGTGTATGCGGTGCGGGCCGAGGATGGCACCTTCCGCTGGGAGTACCACCGGGACCGTCCCCAGTTCATGAGCAGCGAGGGGCTGTCGTCCCCGACCGTGAGTGGGGACAAGGTGTTCGTGGGGTTTTCGGACGGGGTCTTGGTGGCGCTCAAGGTCCAAGGGGGGGCGCTCGTCTGGAGCGTGGCACTCGCGGAGAGTGGGCAGAAGGCGACCGACGTGGACGCCACCCCGGTGGTGGACGGAGACTGGGTATACTCGGCATCCTTTGCGCGGGGGCCGGTTGCGGTGGCGGCTGCGGACGGGCGCATCCGGTGGCAGGGGAGCTGGTTCGGAGCCACGAGGCCGGCGTTGAAGGGGACGTGGCTCGTGTTCGGGACGGCTGATGGCGACGTCGTGGGCGTGCGGAAGGCGGACGGGAGCGCGGTGTTCCGGACGCGGCTTGAGGGTTCGGGCGCGGTCTATGGTCCGGTCGTGGTGAAGGACTGGATCGTGGTGGGGCACGACCGGGGCCTGGTCTTGCTGGATGGCGGGTCAGGGGCGCCGGTCGAGAGGCTTGCGGTTCCGATGGGGATATTCGCGGCGCCAGAGGTTCAGGGCGGACGCCTGTTCTTCGTGGGCGCAGGGGGCACGGTGAACGCGGTGGATGTGCTCCCGCGGTAAGGCTGGGCCGGGGGGGCACGTCGGCCATGAGGATGGCCAAGGATACAGGGGCCGCGGGATCAAGTGGAGCGCCCGAGAAGGCGGGTGGCCTAGGAGGAAGACCGATGAGGCGGACATGGGCGGTGATGGCGATCGCAGGCGTTTGGGCGTGCGGAGGGAGCGGGGGCGGGAAGGACGAAGGCGGGATTGCGGACGCCAAGACCGTGGATGTGATCTTCGATGGGGAGGTCGCCGGGGAGGCCGGCCAGGAGGTGGTGCAGCCGGTTGAGTGCGAGACGGACGAGGAGTGCACGTTCGAGTTGATGGTAACACGCGGCAAGGTGGAGGTGCAGACGTGTTCGTCGGACGACGACTGCACGCTGCCAGGGCGTTCCAAGTGTTGGGAGGACCTTCACATCTGTGGATGTCGGGACGACCTGGAGTGCCCCACCCAGCAGCAGTGTAACCCACAGACGCACCAGTGCGCGTACCCCTGCTTCACGTCAGGGGAGTGCGGGCAGGGTCGGGAATGCCGAGGCGGATTCTGCGTGGACCAGTACGCGTGCAACTGCGAGGGGAAGTGCATCGCGGCCCAGTGCCGCGAGGACACCAACTGTGGGTCGGACCGGTACTGCGACCCGTGCTACAAGGTCTGCCTCGCGAAACTGCCTGCCTGCGCAAGATGCGAGTCGGACTCGCAGTGCGAGGGCGAGTGGTCGCGGTGCGTGTCCGAGTTCACGGTCGCGGGGCTGGCCACATCCCTGCCGGAAGCGGTCTGCGGGACCTGGTGTCCCTTGAAGACAGGCGTCTGCGTGGTGGAGGGGGCGCCGCAGGGCGCGTACGTGTGCGCAAACGTCGGGGACCCGGTGAATGGCGTGTGCGTCCCGGCGAGCCTGGACTGCGGGAAGGTGGGGAAGAAGTGCGAGTCGGACGCGGACTGTCCGGACCCGGTCAAGCAGAAGTGTTACCACGACAGGCACGTGTGCGGCTGCCGCGACGCGCTGTCATGCGAGTTCGGGGAGGCCTGCCATCCGATCACGCACCAGTGCGTACCAGGCTGCACGAGCGACGTGGAGTGTGGGTTCGGGAAGGTATGCACGGCAGGACTGTGCCGCGATGCCTGCTCCAAGACGCCGGAAGGGCTGGTCGTGGGATGCGATGACCCGCCGCCCATCGAGGGCAAGGAGTGGGACTGCGACGAGAAGGGGCACTGCTACGTGCCCGGGATGTGCTTCAGTCCGCTTGATTGCCGCGAAAAGGAGACCTACTGCGACACGGAGACCCACGAGTGCAAGCCGGGTTGTCTGATTGACTACGACTGCAAGTCGTCGGCGAAGATCTGCGATCCGGTCGACAAGAAATGCCTCGACAAGCCATGCGAAGGGAACTTCGAGTGCGCCTGCGGCCAGGTGTGCGACCTGGAGGACGGGACGTGCAAGGCGGCGCAAGGCAAGTTTTGCGAGCCGTGCGACCCGCAGCAAGGTGAGAACGCCTGCGGGGACAAGGACACGTTGTGCATCGAGTTTCAAACGGAGGATGGACAGAGCAAGGGGGCGTACTGCATGCCTCCGTGCGGTCCGGACCCAGAGAACCCCTGTCCACAAGGGTGGCAGTGTACGGAGATCAAGGACAGCCAGGGGAAGTCGTACGGGGAGAAGTGCATTCGCTTCTGCTACCACAAGATTGAGGGGTGTGCGATCGGCAATCCACCGGAACCGGAGCCCTCGCCGGAGACGGGGAGCAGGGCGGACCCGTGAGGAAGGGCGAAGTCGGTGGTCAGACCACGCCAGGCCCTCCACCCCCCGGCCCCCGCTGGCCGCCCTCCGCAGTCCAACCGCGGGACAGACGCCACCCGTTGCGTCACGTCCGGACGCTCCCACCTCCACCCGACGGGCTGACGGTGACCCGGTGCCGGCACCCAAGTCACCGCCCGGCGCTGTCGCCCGATCTATCGAGACGACCGTCCGAAGCGTTCCAGACGGGACCCCGACCCCCGACACGCTCGCCATCGGCCGCACGTCGGATCTCCACGACAAGCACGGAGCCCCCGCAACCCACACGGTGCTCGCCATCCTCCGGCGGCCAGGATAGATGCGCACGACACAGGGACGTGAAGTCCCGAACCTCTCGTGGCTCTGACTGACGCGGCGGCGATCCCTCGCCTCGCTCTGACACGGGCGGCGGCTCGGGACCCATATCCCCAACAAACTCCTCGAATCCGGTCGCGAGGACCCTGTCCTGTTGCGAGACGTGCTCATCACCAGCTGGTTTTCGCTCGACTCCGCTGAATCTCTCTCCGGTCTCCTTCCGCATCGGGGTCTCGACCATGACCTCGAAGACCAGCGGGTTTCCCGCTGCCGTGAACGCCCGCAGCGACCTTTTCCACACCGGCACTGGTCCCCAGGCCCAAGGCGTCCGGTACAGGGGCTTCGACCCGATAGAAACCTCGACCGCGAATCGCCCCCTGCCCACGTCCGCCGGGACGGCCTCGAGACGGATTACGCGCACCATCACCGAGCGGACCTGCTCAGCCCACGCCTCCGGGCTGGCCAGGCACCACGCCGCGATGCACCACGCTAACAAGGGCACGCGCATCATCGCCATGATACCCACGTCGCAGACGCGATTTCATGCTGAGTCGGAGTTCCGTGCTTGCGTGGTCGGCCAAACTGGCTCGAAACAATCGCCCTCGCCCGTTGTCTTCACGCAGCGTACCGGCGGCCGGCTTCCGGCTCCCTACAAGGCGACCCGAGCCCAGGCCACGGCACCGTTCGCCCTTGCCCCCCAGTCCGCGACACCCATCACCATCCACTGCTCACCGCTCGGTTCCTTCCCGTTCCAACACCTCCGAGCGGTACAGATCGCGCAAGGCCTTGGCCACCGGACCCACTCGGCCCCCGGCGACCTCGTGCCCGTCCACCCGGACAACCCCAAGGACCTCGGTCGTGGTCCCGCAGAGCATCACCTCGTCGGCCTCGAACAGGTCCGCGACCGTCACATCCCACTCTCGGACCTGGCGCACCACCCTCCTAGCGAGCGGCAACAAGGCCGCCCTCGTGGCACCCGCGAGCAGCCGCTCGGACAGGGGTGGCGTGCTCAGGACGCCGTCCTTCAATACGAACAGGTTGGTCGAGGTCCCCTCGAAGACGCGCCCGTCGCCCCCACGAAACAAGGCCTCGTGCGCCCCGAGCCGGTTCGCCTCGATTCGCGCTAGCGTCCTCGGAAGCAGGTTGGTTGTCTTGAGGTGCGCATATCGCCACCGGATGTCCTCGAAGGTGATGACGGACACGCCGTGAGCGTACATCTCTTCGGGCAGACACGTGTGGGGGTCCACTGCAATGAGGACCGTCGGCCTTTCAGGCATCACCGCGTCCGAGCGGAATCCGACGCTCCCGCGAGTCACCTGCATGTAAATCGTGCCCTCCGACAGGCCGGACTGCGCAATCAGGCGCCCCACGCGCGAGGCCAGTTCCTCCTCGGTCGGCACGCGGTCTAGCAAGATGCCGCGGGCGCTCGCAAGGAGCCTCAGATAGTGCACCCCCCACAGGACAGGCCGCCCCCTGTAAAACCGGATCGCCTCGAACACCGCGTCCCCGAACAAGAACCCGCGGTCCCATACCGACACCTTGGCCTCGCTCGCGGGCAGGATCTCACCGTTCAGGTCCACCAGCGCGACGCCCTTCTCACCCGCCATCCACGCCTCCTCAGCCCCGGCCCCGTCCTTGCAGCTCCAGTCGTTTCATGGCATCGGGCCACAACAAACCCTCCGGGTCCTCCAATGCCTCGCCGAGCAGCATCCGGAACCTCAACACGTACCCCGGCAGCCCCACGATGTCCCGGTTCCGTAGCCTCACCCTTCTAGACACCGGCTCGTCGTTCAGACGCACCGTGCCGCTCTCCGGCGGGACCAGATACTGTGCCCGCGGACCAAAGTTCTCCACCGTGACGTTCCCGGCTCCGGGCAGGGCCAGGTCCGCAGGGGGGTCCCCGATCCGGAACTCTGTGCGCCGCGTCAGGAACAGGTGCCAGGGCCGCTCGGTCTCCTCGACGCGCGGCCACACGGACACGGCGATCGCCACGTCCGAGATGCGACCGCCCTCGACGAGCCTGAGCGTCACGTCCCCGATGCCGATCTCATCCCCGTAGCGCAACTCCTCGGTGTACGCCTCGATGCGCTCATCGTTTAGGCGTGCAGGCGAGTCCCCGAGCCGCCTCAGATGAAACCGTCCGTCCACGTACGACAGCATCAGGTGGTGCGCGGTCACCGAGGGCTCCCGGATGCGGACCGCGTTGTCCTCGTCCGATCCGATGGTCGTCACCGCGTGCCGGATGCGGTAGCGATAGACGCGGTTGCGAACCTCAATGAACAGATACGCCTCGGCGGAGATCGCATCTTGGCCCGGTGTCATGTCTGCCTCTCCCCGGAAACGTGGACGTGGGCCAAACCCACGACCACGACACCCAGTCCCGTTTCACCCTTGCGGGTGCGCCAAGTCATCTTCACCCCTGTGGTTCAAGGTCACGCCTCGAGCGCCCGCAGGGCCTCCTCGAGCCTGCCCGCGGCAGCCTCCGCCTCCGCAGCCTTCTCCTGCTCGGCCTCGACCACATCGGCCGGGGCCTTCTCGACAAACGCCGGATTCGCGAGTTTCCGCCTCACGGCCTCGAGCACCGCGCGGGTCCGGTCCAGTTCCTTGCGCAGGCGCCGGACCTCGGCCGCGACCCGTTCCGTCCCAATGCCGATCAGACACTCCGCGAACGGGAGCACCACGATCGCATCGCCCGCCCCTCTGGCCGCACGGTCCTCGATGCGCAGGTCCCCGATGCGCCCCAGACGGCGGATGTCGTCTGCGTGGGCCTCGATGTGGGCCCGCACGGCCTCGTCCCGCGGCTTCACCGTGACCGGGACCACCTCGGAAGGGGGAACAGCCACCTGGTTCCTGACGCCCCGCACCGCCGAGATCAGGTCAAGGACCTCGTCCATGGCCGCCGCATCCTCCTCGAAGCGGGGCAGGTCGTCCCCTGTGGGAAACGGCGCGACCACGATGGACTCCGGCGCATCCCAGCCGAGATAGGGCCGGAGCCTCTGCCAGACCTCCTCGGTGGCGAACGGCATGAACGGATGCAGGGCCCGCAAGAGCCTGTCCAGCACAGCCACCAGCACGGCCCGGGCGGCCTCGGCCCGCACCCCGCCCTCTGCGAGCGCCCCCTTGGACAACTCCACGTACCAGTCGCAGAACCGGTGCCACGTGAACTGATACAGCCCGGATGCCGCCTCATTGAACCGGAACTCCTCCAGCGCCTTCTGCGTCCGGGCCAGCACGTCCGCGGTCCGGGTCAGGACCCAGCGATCCGCCGGGGAAAGGTCAAGTCCATCGAGTCGCGCCAGCCCCGCCTGCCCATCCAGGTTCAGAAACACGAATCGGGCTGCGTTCCACACCTTGTTGACGAACTCGCGATAGCCTCGCACGCGCTCCAGGGACAGTTTCACGTCCCGACCCTGGGCCGTCAGGGTGGCGAGCGTGAAGCGCAGGGCGTCCGCGCCGACCTCCTCGACCATCTCGAGCGGGTCCACCACGTTGCCCCGGGTCTTCGACATCTTTTGGCCCTCTGCGTCGCGGACCATGGCGTGGAAGTACACGGTCCGAAACGGGACCTTCCCCATGAAATGCAGCCCCATCATCATCATGCGGGCCACCCAGAAGAACAGGATGTCGAAGCCGGTCTCCATGACCGTGTTCGGGTAGAAGGTCCGCAGGTCGTCCGTGTCGTCTGGCCAGCCGAGCGTCGAGAAGGGCCACAGGGCCGACGAGAACCAGGTATCGAGGACGTCGGGGTCCTGGCGCAGCCGGTCTCCCCCGCACTTCGGGCACCTCGTCTCCAACGTCGGGTCTTCCACCCCCACGTAGAGGCCATCGCATCCTTCCGACTCGCAGTACCACACGGGGATCTGATGCCCCCACCACAACTGGCGGCTGATGCACCAATCGCGGATGTTCTCCATCCAGTGAAAATATGTCTTCTCCCACGACTCCGGCACGAAGCGCGTGCGGAGGTCCGGGTCCCCATCGCGGCGCCGCACCGCCTCGATGGCCGGCTCGGCGAGCGGCTTCATGCGTACGAACCACTGCAACGAGACAGTCGGCTCCACCACAACCCCGGAGCGCTGGCAGTGGCCGACCACGTGCTTGTAGTCCTCGACGCGCACCAAAAGCCCTTCCGCCTCGAGGTCCCGCACCACGGCCTCGCGTGCCTCGAAGCGGTCGAGGCCCCGATAGCGCGGCGGGACCAGGTCGTTCAACCTCGCCTCCTCCGTGAAGATGGACAGGATCGGCAGCCCATGGCGCCGCCCGGTCTCGAAGTCGGCGAAGTCGTGCCCTGGTGTCACCTTCAAGGCCCCGGTCCCGAAGGTGGGGTCTACGGCCTGGGCGTCCGCGATCACCGGGATCAGCCGGTCGGTCAATGGCAGCCGCACCATCCGCCCGATCAGGTGGCGGTAGCGCTCGTCGTCCGGGTGCACGGCCACGGCCGTGTCCCCGAGCATGGTCTCCGGGCGCGTGGTGGCCACGATCAGCCGCTCGTCCGAATCCGCGACCGGGTACGCGATGTACCATAGGTGTCCAAAGACCTCCTTCTCGACCACCTCGAGGTCCGACAGGACGGTGCGGATGGCGGGGGACCAGTTCACCATGCGCTGGGCCCGATAGATCAACCCCTCCTCGTACAGGCGTACAAAGGCCGTGCGGACCGCCCTTGATAGCCCTGGGTCCAGCGTGAAGCGCTCTCGCGACCAATCCACCGAGATGCCCAGGGCCTTCATCTGCGCCGTGATGTGGGCGTGGGACTTCTCCTTCCACGCCCAGACCTCCTTGAGAAAGGCCTCACGCCCGAGGTCGTGACGGGTCAGCCCCCTCTTGGCCAACTCGCGTTCGACCACCATCTGCGTGGCGATTCCCGCGTGGTCGGTCCCGGGCAACCACAGAGTGTTGCACCCGCTCATCCGCTTCCAGCGAATCAAGATGTCCTGTATCGTGAAGGTCAGTGCATGACCCATGTGGAGGACGCCAGTCACATTGGGAGGCGGAATCGTGATGCAGTAGGGCTCCCGGTCGCTGCGTGCCTCGGCGCGAAAAAACCCCTTGCTGACCCACCAGTCGTACCAGCGGGCCTCCACCTCCCGATGCTGATATCCTTTGGCCAGTGCTTCCATCAGAACCCCCGACTTATCAACGGGGCCTGATTATAGCAGACGCGGCCTTGGAAGTCGGTCAGCCGCGTACGCGGTTATCTGATGTGAGGTGGGTGGGAAAGTCGCGGCCCGCTGGGCTCAGACTAGAACTGCCCGCACTCGGGGATGGTCTCCTCGGCCCCCTTCTCGTTGAGGTCAGCGCACGAGGCCGTGGGCAGTTCCTCGATACATTTGCTCAGGGCCTCCTGCTCCTGCACGGTCAGGCAGGTGGTCGTAGCCACGCACCCGGGGTCATACGCGTCGTTGAACCAGTTCTCGCACTCGAGCTTGGAAGCGAAGGTCCCGCACTCGATGTGCCGGTCGCACAAGGTGTCCCGGAAGGCCTCGCAGGCCTCCTGAACCGTGTTGCGGCCCTCGCAGGTTTGCGGGGCCAGGTCGGGTCCCGTGTCGCTCCCGCTGGAGCCGTTCGCGCCCCCGCAGGCAACCAGTAGGGCCATCAAGGCACCTCCTACCACCAAGGTCAACGATGTTCTCATGGCAAGTCCTCCCTCAAGAAATGCGACACATCCACCACGCTCGACCTCAACGGTCGAACCGCCCCTTGGCCTTGGGTCCGGCCTTGGGCATCGGCGCGCCGGTCGAGGTCCTCGCAGGCGCCGGGGTCGGGGCCGGTGCCGGTGCCGGCGCAGGCTCCTCCTTCTTGACGGCCGTCTTGGCCGCGGGCTTGGTGGTCTCCGCCGGCGCTGCCGGCGCCGCCTCCGCCGCCGACTGCAACTCCGTCACCCGCACGAGGAGGGCCTCGCGCTCCTTGTTGACCTGCTCGAACTTCGCCTGCAACTCCTGAAGTCCCTTCTTGGCCGCCTCCGCCTCGGCCTTGGCGGCGTTCAGTTCGGCCGTCACCTTGGCACTCTCGGCCTGGCACTTGGCCAGTTCCTCCTTGGCCTTGCCATCGCAACCGGCCACGGCCAGCGCTACGGCGCCCACGAGCGGCAGCACTTGACGATACCTCACGACGACTCCTCCTCTCACAAGGAAATCCCCCTGGCCCCACGACGAGCCTCGCCGCGTGGCCACCCCCGTGCAGACATCCTCCGAACCCGCACGGACCAGGGAAGGTTAGGACCAGTGCTTCCACATTGTCAAGCGGGCCACAATCGTCCCAGGCCCTGGCGGATGACATCGGTCGGGTTGGAGGCCGGCGAAGGCCTCGCCGACAATTCCCGATTGAATTCTCGGATACTGCTTCGCGCACACAGGCCGCCCTCGCCCCCGCCCCAGCGCAGTGTGCTCGAAAGCAGGACTTGATTTCGCCCAGGCCTGCTACAATCCCGTCCATGAGGTGGTCCGCGACAGCCGGCACCCTCGTTCTGGCCATCGGGTGGGGACCTACCCTCGCCCTGGCCGATGGAGAGGGCAAGTCCTGCGCCCCACCCCCGAAGGATGTGCGGGTTGTCTTCGCGGTACGCGATGGCTCTGCCGTCGGGGTTGCGGAGGCCATGGCCTGCCTACTCGGACTCATGTTTTCGAGAAGCGACGAGATCGAGGACCTCGCGGTCACGATTGAGCGAGAGGTCCCATTGACCCCGCCTCAGGCCCTTACGCAGGTCAACCGCGTGCTCCGACGGATGGGTGCCACGCTGAAGGTCCGGGCCGCGGTCCTGAGTCTCGAGAAGCGCGAGGACTGGAGCGGCCCGGTTGCAGCCGAACAGGGCCGACCTGTTCACGTGGTCCGTGACGAGAAGGGCGGGTTGGTCGAGATTCGAACCGCAGGGCCCGGCGGCACCCGCTCCGTCCTGGACCAACCAGAGGCGGTCAAGTGCACGAGTCCCAGGCATTGCGTGGTTTCCGAAGAGGTCCGGCGGCTGGCCCTCGAGGACCCGATGACGTTTTTGGGCGAGGGGGAGGTGACAGCGGTCAAGGACGGCCCTCCCCGGCCAGGGTTCCTGGTCACCCGTTTGCGGGAGGGCGGGTTTTTCGAGCGCCTGGGATTGCGCACTGGCGACCTCATCTTCGAGGTCAATGGGAGACCTCTGCGCACGACCGGCGAGGCACTTGCGGTGTACTCATCCTTGAGAAACGCACGGGTGTTGGTGGTTCGGCTTGTCCGAGGCGGCGAGAGGGTCGTGATGGTCCTCCGCTTCGCGCCACGCGCAAATTGACTTGACAGCACTGGTTTTCCGGCTATTATCTGTTGCGGCGTTGGCGCTAGGCACGTAGCTCAGTGGGAGAGCGCTACCTTGACGCGGTAGATGTCTGCGGTTCAATCCCGCCCGTGCCTACGGGGTGGTCGCAGGGTTTTGCGGCTCGCGTGGTCCTGGGCATTTGCAGGTAGGACGTGGTCGTCGAGGAGCGGGAAGTCAGGGTCAACCATCGGATCCGGGCGCGCGAGGTCCGGCTCATTGACAACAACGGGGTTCAGGTGGGCGTGGTACCGCTGTCCAAGGCCCTCGAGATGGCCGAGGAGGTGGGACTCGACCTAGTGGAGGTGGCGCCTCTGGCCACCCCGCCGGTCTGCCGCATCATGGACTACGGCAAGTTCAAGTACCAGAAGAAGAAGCGGCAGGCCGAGGCGCGCAAGCGCCAGGTGGCGGCCCAACTGAAGGAGGTGAAGATCCGATACAAGACCGACGACCACGACCTGGCCACGAAGATGCGGCAGGCGCGCGAGTTCCTCGATGCGGGCCACAAGGTCAAGTTCATGATGTTCTTCAAGGGGCGAGAGATCCAGTTCGCGGCGCTGGGTCAGCAGACGATGGAGAAGATCGCGGCGGACATGATGGACACGGCCGTGCTTGAGCGCCCGCCCCAGATGGAGGGCCGGGTCCTGACCATGTATCTGACGTCGAAAGGGGTACGCCGGCCGGATGGTGGACGAGCAGGCCGTCAGGATGGAGGTCAACATGCCCAAGGTCAAGACGAATAGGTCCGCTGCGAAGCGGTTTTCGGTGACCGGGACCGGGCGGCTCCGGCGGCACAGGGCTGCCAAGAGCCACCTCCTGGTCCACAAGAACGCCAAGAGGAGGCGTCGCTTGCGGACCGAGACCGGGGTCGCCCCCGCGGACCGCAAGCGGGTGACCCGTCTCCTCCCCTACTTGTGACGGAGGACCCAGATGGCACGAGTCAAACGCGGCTTCAAGCGCAGGCGCAGGAACAAGCGCCTGCTGGCAATGGCCTCGGGATATCGGGAGCGGCGCGGCAACACAATCCGGAAGGCGAAGGAGCAGGTCAGGCGAAGCCTTCAGTTCGCCTACATCCACCGTCGGCAGAAGAAGCGCAACTTCCGGCGCCTCTGGATCGCGCGCATCAACGCGGCCTGCCGCATGAACGGGGTTCGCTACGGCGATTTCATGCACGCCCTCAGTCGGTCCGGGGCCGTAGTAGACCGAAAGGTCCTTGCGGATATCGCAGTGCTCGACCCGACCGGGTTTGCGCGGATCGTCCAGGGGCTGTTTCCCGGCTCCTGATGGGCCGGTGAGGAGGATTGGAGCGGCGCGCCGGTGCACTGGGGGGAGGGAAGTACCTCCGCCCGTTGGAGGAGCGGTCATGACCAAGTCCGACATCATCGAGGCGGTCTATGAGCGCCTGGGTGGCTTCTCGAAGAAGGAGACTGCCACCATCGTCGAGACCACCCTCGACCTGATCAAGGAGGCGCTCACCCGCGGCGAGAAGGTCAAGATATCGAGTTTCGGTTCGTTTGCGGTGCGCGCCAAGCGCAAGCGCCGGGGCCGCAATCCCAAGACGGGACAGGCACTGGAGATCTCGGCCCGGCGGGTGTTGACGTTCAAGCCCAGTCAGGTCCTGAAGGCGGCGCTCAACTCGTGACGGGCCACCGCCCGGACACGGCTGGGCCACACCGGGAGGAGCGATGGGCAGCCCAGCCCGGGGGTCAGGCCCGCAGCGCGAGTTCTTCAAGATCGGGGAAGTCGCGAAGGCCCTAAACACCACTCCGTCGGCCATCCGCTTTTACCAGGCGCGTTTCTTCCCCCACATCCGCCCCTCGAAGAGCAGGACGGACCGCAACGTCTACTCCCGGCGTGACGTCCAGGTCCTGAAACTGATCCTGATGTTTCGTCGCGAGCAGGGTCTGTCCGTGCGCGATGCACGGGAACGACTTCACGACCTTTTGGTCAAGCACCAGGGGGACCCCTTCGCCATCGAGGCGGAGTTGAGGACCCTGTCGGGCCAACAGGACACGGCCCTGGCGAAGGCTCCCGGCTCGGACGCCGCGACCCCAGCCGGCCAGGGCGAACTCCCGCTCGATGCCCCCGGTGGTCTGGGCCTCGATGACGGCCTCCGCGAGCCCGCACCCCCTCTGACCGGCCCGGACCTCGTCAGCCGGGTCCGTGCGCTCGAGCGTGAGGTGGAAGAGCTTCGCAGGGCCCTCGAGGCCCGCCAGCGCGAGGCGGACGAGGCCCGCCGTGTCGCAGAGGAGCGGGCCAGCCGGCTGCGCGAAGCCGAGAGGGAGCGTCAGAGGGCCCTCTTGCAGTTGTGGGGCCTGCGCGTGCGCATCCGGCAGGCCGTCGAGGAGATGCTCCTGGACGGATCGGAAGAGGGGCCCGGAAAGGACGGGTGACAGCGGCCTACCGCACGTCGCTGAACACGTAGTCGCGGTCCCTGGCATCCGCGTGACAGAAATAGCAGCCGTCCGGGTCCACCCGGTCGCGCGGGAACTCCTGGCCTGTCGCGGGGTCAAAGGCCTTGAACGCCCAGCCGTCCGTCTGGCCTCTCCCCACCTTGAACATCACCGACACGCGCACGATGTCCCTGGGGGCCAGCCGCCCAGAGGGGTCCGGGGCCAGGGCGCGCTCCTCCTTGACCAGGACCGCCCCCACGGGGAATACCCCGGACGGATCCCGATGCAGTGCCGCCTCGTTTGCAAACAGATTGCGCGCGACCCGGTCGCCCTCGCGGATGATCGGCTCGGGGTTCAGCCTCTTCCAAGAGGCGTAGCCGGACGGATACCCGGTCTGCTCGCCCTGGGGCACCGCCTGTCTGACTTCTGTCCTGGAGCACGCGGCAGCCACGCCGGCCACGGCAACCGTCCAGAACGCGCGACGAATGACACGCTTCATGCTCACCCCCGCGCTCCAGTATCCAAGGCGGCGTGCTCTAGCGGACTCGACTGGCCGCCAGTTTCTTGCGCCGCCGTTCCGCCTCGCGCTGTTTGCGCTTCTCGCGCACCGACGGCTTCTCGTGGAAGCGGCGCTTCTTCAACTCCTTGTAAAGCCCCTCGTTCGCCATCTTGCGCTTGAGGGCCGACAAGGCACGACCCACGTCATTGTCCTGGACCACGACCTCCAGGGGCCGAAACTCCACGTGCTTTGGATTCAGACGTCCTCACCTCCTTTCGACGAGGCACAATTCATACTCTTTTTGCAGCAAAACGGCCCCACTGTCAAGGGTCAACGATCTCCCCCCGGTAGAACCGCGAGGCCCGGTATGCCGGAAGCCACACCCGGATCAACGCGCGCAGGACCGCCGCGGTCGGCACCGCGAGCAACATGCCCAAAAATCCCATGAGTTCCGCACCGGCGAGCAGGGCCACGATCACCAGAAAGGGGTTCAGTCCCACGCGCTGCCCGACGACGTTCGGGGTGATCAAGGTCGCGTCGAGCAAGGGCCCAACCACGAAGAGCGCCAGGACCGCGATGACAGAACCCGGCCCCCCGTAGTCGAGCGCCGCGGACAAGAGCGACAGGACAAGGCCGGTCAGGGTGCCCAGGTAGGGAACGAAGTTCAAGAGACCTGCCAGGATCCCGATGACCGCTCCACCCTGGACACCAATCACGGTCAAAACCGTCGAGTAGATCGCCGCCATGATAATGCAGACGATGATCTGTCCTCGAATGAACCCGGCCAGGGCCTCGTCCACCGCGCGCCCGGCTGCCATGATGTGGGGCCGGTGCCGCTCGGGGACAAGCCCGAGCGCCCCATCGAGAATCGTGTGGTACGAGCGCACGAGGTAGAAGGTGAAAACCACCACGATCACGAGATTGAAGATAGCGAGCCAGAGGGTCACGACGCTGTGGAAGACCCTGGACACGAACCACGCCGAGGGCGCGGCCAGGCCCTCGAGGTTCTGCCGCAGGGATTCCGAAATGGCCGTGCGGTCCAGGTGCAGGGTGACCCCGAACCGCTCGGAAAGGAAGGGCGCGAGGTTCTGGTCGAGCACGTCGAGCATCATGGGGATGCGCTCGACCAGTTCCCGCAGCTGGCCGTAAAGCGTGGGTACGACCAGAAGCACAAGCACGGCGGCCCCGAGCAGGAACGCGAACACGATGAAGCCCGAGGCCAGCGGCCTAGGCAGCCGACGCCGCTCCAGAAAGTCCACCGAGGGGGCCAGGAGGTATGCGAACAGCCCGGCGAAGAGCACGGGGATCACGACCACCCGCAACCGGAAGAGGAGGGCGAAGACCGCTGCAAGCACCAGGGCAAGCCCGCCGTACTTCGCGAGCAGGTAGGGGTAGCGCTCGTACCGCTCCCAGCGTCCCGGCAGGCCCAAGGGCACACCTCGTTCAACCGGGCGTAGGGTAGCACGTTGTTCCGGTCGGGTGCTAGAATCCGTGGCCGATGTGGCTTGCGCAGGCGGTGACCGTTTTGGTCGTGCTGATGATGAACGCCACCGCGTGGGCGGACTCGCGGCTGGTCCAGGTCCTTGCTACCGACCCAAGCCCAAAGGTGCGGGCCCAGGCCGCGCTCAGGCTGGCCACGCAGCCCCCGACCCCGGAGGTCCAGACCGCGTTGATCGCGGCCCTGGACGACCCGGCCTCCATTGTGCGGGGCTCCGCGGCAAGGGCGCTCGGCGAGATCGGAGGCGACGAGGCCTACGCCCCGCTGTGCCGGACCGCCAGGGACGCAGATGGCTTCGTGGCCAAGTGGTCGCGGTGGGCCGCTGTGCGCGTCGCGAGCCGCGCCAGGACCATCGCGATCACCGTGCAGGGCCTCCAAGTGGAACCGAGTCGTCTGGGGTCGCCTGGGGACCGGAGGGTCAGGCTCCTGGCCGAAGATATGACCAGGAACCTTCAGGACGGGGTGCTCGCGGCCCTGGTCGAGACAGGGCGCTTCGATGTGGATGCTGGGATGGATTTCACGGATGAGGTGGAGGGCGCACAACGCCTCCCGGGGCCGGCTCAGGGCCCTGGGGTTCGCGTGGCTATCCGGGGCAGGCTCGCGCGGCTGTCGGGCGACGAGCGGAGCGCGGAGGTGGAGGTGCGTGCCGAGGCTCAAGGGCCCTCCGGGGTGCTCCTGTGGGAAGGGGTCGTGCGGGCGACAGGGGCCCAGGCGACCCAAGGAGGGCAGGACGAATACGTGGACGAGTTCACGATCCCCAAGGACCCAGTGGACGCCCGCGTGCGGGCCGCAGAGGCGGCTGGGCGGGCAGTCGCACAGGAGTTAGCCCGTGCGCTCGGCCCACAGCCATTGGGCCCTGAGCGAACACGGAGGGAAAGATGACCAGGGGCGAGCATCAGTACAAGCGCAGGAAGATCTGGGTCAATGCCGGGTTTCAGGGCCGCTACACGGCGATGATCGTGGCGGTGGCCGTGGCGATCCTCGCGGTCCTCGGCACGCTGTACGTGCGCACGCTCGAAGAGCAGACCCGCCTGATGGGTCTGAGCGGCGCGGCGGACGAGGTCCTGGACCGTACAGCCGCCCGAGATTTCACGGAGGAACTTCGAGACGAGACCCGCAAGAGCGTGGACCGCCCACGGGTGGTCGGACTGTTCGCAGTGGCGGCCCTCCTGGTTGTGGCCCTTGCGTACGTGGGCATCCGCATGACGTTCCGGGCCGCGGGGCCGGTCTTTGCGGTGTCGCGAATGCTTCGGAACATGGCCATGGGCCAGTTCGGGGCCATCCGGCCCCTGCGCAAGGGGGATGAGTTCCGGTTTCTGGGCGAGGACGTCCAGGCCCTCCAGGACTCGCTCCGGCGAGAGGCCCACGCGGACATCGCCCTGCTGGAGCGGGCGGTCGAGACCCTGTCGTCGCTGTCACCCCCGGACGGGGCTGGAGAGCGCGCCCTCTGGGCGGAACTGGTCGAGGGGCTGCGCGAGGCCGCCCGCAGCAAGGAGGAACGCTTCGGACGTCCCAAAGACGGAGGGGCGGCATGAGGATGTTTCGGGGGTTTGGTCCGCTCCCGGCGGAGTCGAGGCCGACCGCCGTGGCCATGGGAAACTTCGATGGGGTGCACCTAGGGCACCAGGCGCTTCTGGCCCGGCTTGTGACAGAAGCGGGGTGGCGGGGTCTGAAGTCCTGCGCGGTCACCTTCTTTCCCCATCCCCTCAAGGTCCTGGCCCCGGAGCGGGCCCCGACCATGATTCAAAGCCTCGAGGACCGGGTCGTTGAGATCGAGCGAGCGGGCGTGGAGGTCCTGGTCGTGGTCCCGTTCACGCTGGAACTGGCCGCGGTTTCCGCCGAGGAATTCATCGAGGACCACCTGCTCCAGAGGCTTGGGTGCCGGGTCCTGGTCGTGGGCGAGGACGCGCGCTTCGGCCGGGGGCGCGCAGGGGACATCGCGATGCTCCGACGGTACGCGGAAGAAGGCGCACTGGACCTCGTGACCCTGGATGCGGTCCAGGCAGAGGGGGCGCGGGTCTCGTCCTCTCGGATTCGCCGCCTGATCGAGGCGGGGGATGTCGGGGCCGCGGAACGCCTCATCGGGCGCCCTTTCTCGATCTCGGGCGAGGTGGTCGCCGGGGCCGGGCGGGGGCGGACACTCGGGTTTCCGACCGCGAACGTGCTCGCGGATGGCGAGACGAGGCCGAAGCCCGGCGTGTATGCATGCCTGGCGGAGGTTGCGGGCACCACATGGCCAGCAGCGGTCCACCTGGGGCCCATCCCGACCTTCGAATCCCCGAGGCCTGTTCTCGAGGCCCACCTCCTCGGGTTCTCGGGCGACCTCATCGGCCAGCGCGTCCGGATCCGTTTTCTGCGATATCTTCGGGAGATCCGGAGGTTCGAGCGCGTGGAGGACCTCGCGGCCCAGATCGCGCGCGACGTAGAGCAGACCCGCGAGACCGCCGGCGGGTGCGAAGGTCCTACACCTGCCCCCGATGCAGGCCCGCGTTGAGGGCCAGTCCCACCGCGATCAGAGACGAGATCGTGGCGGACCCGCCGTATGAGAAGAACGGCATGGTCAGCCCCACCACCGGGAACAGGCCCAGGACCATCCCTGCATTGAAGACCATTTGCCAGAACACGATGGCCACGGCCCCCACGCTCACGAGGACCCCGAAGCGCTCGCGGGCCTGCACGGCCACCAAGAGGAGCGATGCGAACAACACGCCGTAGAGGGTGAATAGAAGCGCGCACCCTACAAAGCCTCGCTCCTCCGCGAAGGTGGCCAGGATGAAGTCGGTGTGCATCTCGGGCAGGTACTTCAGGCGGGACTGGACCCCCTTCAACCCCCCCTTTCCAGTCAAGCGGCCGCTCCCGACCGCCCACAGGGCCTGCTCCGGCTGCATCCCCTTGTCGAGTTTTTTGCGCCCCTCCGGCTGCTCGGTGCTCATGGCGAGCCACACACGCACGCGCTCCTTCTGGTAGGGCTGGATCAGGTCGAGCCGCCATGCGATGGGCAGGACCAACAAGACGATCCCGAGCAGGGTCAGAAACGACCGGAGCCGGATCCCCTCAAAGAACATCACCGAGAAGCCGACCGCGATCACAACCAGGGCTGTCCCGAGGTCTGGCTCCAGCAAGATCAGGACTGCAGGAAGCGCCACGAGCCCCATCGGGCGCAGGAGGGTGCGCAAGGTGTACCGCTCCGGGCTGCGCTGGGCGTGGAAGAAACGTGCGAGCATCAGGACCAGGGCCGGCTTGACGAACTCGGATGGCTGGAAGGCAATGCCCCCGATGGCGATCCACCGGCGGGCGTTGTTGACCTCTCGCCCGAATACGAGAACCGCCAGAAGGAGGATGACCGCCCCCCAGTAGAAGACCGGAGTCAATCTCTCGAAGACCCTGAGGTCCAGCAAAGACACAACCGCCGCGAGCACGAGACCGATCAGCACCCACAAGAGTTGCGTTTGGTGAAAAGACTCGGAGGCATACAAGGCCGCGTTGCGCAGGTTCATCAGCCCGAGGACCACGAGGGCCAGCAGGGAGGCCAGGGCCACAAAGACTGCCTTGCCAGGCCGATGGGCCGATGGCCGGGGGCCGAGCAGGGGCGTGCTCATGGCATCTCCGGGACGACCTCGAGGATCGGGTCGCGGTCAAAATCCTCCCACAGGTCCGCGAACTCGTCCGCGTGGTCTGCGTAGTACGCCTCGATGACCTGGCGGGCCACGGGCGCCGCGACCTGCCCACCGAACCCCCCGTGCTCCACGAAGGCGACCACGACGATGCGCGGACGGCGAGAGGGGGCGTAGCCGACGAACCACGCGTGGTCGGCCTTGAGCCAGGCCGCGATCCGCTCGTCCGCTCCGGGTCTGGTCTCGGGTGCCTGGGCGGTCCCGGTCTTGCCTGCAAAAGGAAGGCCTTCGATCCGCGCCGTGTACGCCGTGCCGTCCTCGGTGTTCACGGCGTCGTGTAGGCCCTCCATCACCAACCTCATCGCGCCCGGCGGGAGGTCGAGGAGGCGCATCACCTCGGTGGTTTGGGCCTGCTCGGCCCCGGTCGCAGGGTCCACCACCGCATGGACCAGTCGGGGGCGAAGGAGCCGCCCTCCGTTGACAAGGGCCGCATACGCCCGCGCCAGCGCGAGGGGGGTCACGCGCACGTCCCCCTGCCCCACCGAGACGTTCAGCGCAAACCCGGGCAGGTACGCTGGCCTGCCCTGGCGTCCGTACCAGTGGGTTGTCGGGACCACGCCCCGTCGCTCGGGGATCTCGATGCCCGTGAACTCGCCGAGCCCGAAGAAATCCCTCGCGTAGTGGGCCAGGGTGTCCAGACCGAGGGTGTCCGCGAGCACGTAGAAGTAGATATCGCACGAGGTGGCCAGGGCCTCGACGAGCCCGACCTCGCCGTGCCCGCTGCGTTTGTGACAGCGGAATGGGTGTCGCCGGTACTCGATCACCCCTCTGCACTCGATGCGGGTCTTTGCATCGGCCTGACCCTCGAGGAGGGCCGCGACAGCGGTGACCATCTTGAAGACCGAGCCCGGAGGATACGCGGTCACCGCCTTGTTCACCATCGGAGACAGAACCTGATCGGCTTGGGTCACCGGGGGCACACTGGCCCGGAGGGCCGCCGGCTCGGGGTCGAAGGACGGATGGCTATAGAGGGCCAAGACCTCGCCCGTGGTCACGTCCATGACGACCACCGCACCGGAGCGATGCCTGGACAGGGCGTCCCGCGCCGCCCTCTGGAGCGAGAGGTCCAGGGTCAGGGTGACGTCCCGCCCGGTGATGGGTGCGGAGGAACTCAACTCATTGAACGGGGCGGGGAGGCCCTTGGGGTCCAGGCGTTCCCCACCGGCTCCGCGTACGAAGACGTTCTCTCCTGGGGTGCCCCGCAAGACATCGTCGAGCACGCGCTCGACCCCGGAGCGCCCGACCCAGTCCCCCGGCCTCAAGCGCCCCTCTGAGCGCCGGATGTCGCCGGGACCGACTTCGCCCACGAACCCGACCACGTGTGCGGTCAGGTCGCGCGCGGGGTAGTGACGCACGGATCGGGTCCGGATCGAAAAGCCCGGCAGTTCGTGCAGGCGCGACTGGACGATGGCCCGCTGGTCCTGAAACTCGCGGCCACAGGCCGTGCAGACGAGCCTCCCCCGGGCCGCGTCAAAGGTCATCCTTGCCTGGTCGAAGGGACAGAGGGCTCCGGTCAGGTTGGGACGGGCCAGCAGCACCTGGAAGCCCTGGGGGCCGAGGCGGGTCTCCTCGATGCGACGGACGAGATTGTCCGCCTGCGTCGCGTCCAGGATACCAAGGTCTTGCAAGAGTGCGACCTCTCCCCGCGCGTCCTTGACGTAGCGGGGGACCATCATCAAGTCGGAGACCTCGACGTCCACCGCGAGGATCTCGCCATTGCGGTCCCGGATCGTCCCACGCGGGGCCGGGATGCGCTCCCGCACCACATGGGACACCCGTGCCAGGGTCTCCAGGCGCTCCCCATGGACCACCTGGATCGTGAACACGCGGCCAACCAGGACGAGGATGGCCACCACCACGATGATGAGCGACCACCGGACCTGGGTCCGGTACTCGACCAGTTCGCCCGACAAGAACGCCATGCGTCTTTAGGCCCCAGGCGACCGAAAAGGGATTCTATCGCAGCAGGGTCCCCACAGGTCTGCGTCCACGCCCCCGTCTGTCGGCCCAGTGAAAGAGGGCGACGAACACAGGGGCCAGGATGGTCGTGGTCAGGATGTGTGGCAGGGCGTTCAGGAGCGCCGCCACGTACTGCGTGAAGTCCCGGTCGAACACGATGGAGAGGAGGAACACGAGGAGGGTCTTCGTCACCATGCAGACGATGACCGCGAGCATCAAGGGGATCGCGCGGAGGACCGGGAGATGGTCTGCCAGCCCCCGGCCCACGAGGAACACGATCCCCATCACCTCCATGTTCATCCCGAGGATCCCACCAGGCGTGAAGGAGTCCGCCACCAGCCCGATCAGCACCGAGGTGACGAACCCCCCAAAGGGCGGAGAGGTAGCGGCAAGATACAACACCGCGAGCAGGGCCACGTCCACGGAGAGGGCGCCCCAGCCGACCGCCCGCACCACGGGCGCCTGAACCGCAAAGAGCACGAAGACGAGCACCGTGAGGACGAGGTACCTCATGGTGTCCCTTCCGGGCCGCGGCCAGCGCCATAGGGGCCCGCCTCGGCCACGAACACGAATTCCAGGCTCGCGGGGTTGACCGCGGGGACCAGGTCGTACTCGACGAAGGGTCCCACTTGCCGCCGCCGCGCCGCGTTGGTCACGTACCCGATCTCGACCCCTCTCGGGAACACGAGGTCGTGCCCGGAGGTGACCACAACCGCGCCATCGTCCAGCGGTGCCTCGGTTACCGAGACCTGGAATCGCACGCGGTACTCGTCGTTGCGCCCGGTCCCCACCGCGAGGCCGAGGATGCCACGTCCCAGGACCTCTGCTGCAACCCGGCTGCGCCCGTCGGTCACGAGCATCACATCGGCGTACGTGCCCACGGTGCGAACCACGCGGCCCAAGAGTCCCGCATGGGTCAAGACGGCCATCCCGGGCCGGACTTCCGCATCCCCCTCCACCGCGATGGAGATGCGGGCCACCCGATAGAAGGGGGTCAGTTCGCGCCCGATCACGGTCCCCGGCCACAGGCGCACGTCCTTGCGGCGCCCGCGAAGTCCTAAAGCCTCTCGCAGTGCCTCGTTCTCCACCGCGAGCCTCTTGGCCTTTACGGCCTCTCCCAGCAGGCGCTCGTTCTCCCGGAGGAGCCGGGCATTTTCCTCGCGCACCCCGACCAGGAGCAGGTAGTCGCGGACCAGGCTACCCCCGAAGTCCACCACGGCACTCGCTGCGGCCTGCGATGCCCCCGCGAGCGTCACGGTTAGTCGCTCGGCGAAGCTGACCCCCTCCCCGCGCCTGCCATGGAAATACATGAGGAGCAGGGGCACGGTCTGGAGAATCGCAACCGCAACGCCGAACCGGTGGCGAGCCAGCCAATCGAGCATTGTCCTATCCGCAGCGCCAGAAGCCGCCCAGACCAGGTTACGTCAGTACCGGATCGTGCTGATCCGGAGGAGGCTCATGTCATCGAGCACCCTTCCCGCGCCCAAGACCACGGCGGACACAGGGTCCTCGGCGATCATCACCGGAAGGCCGGTCTCCTCGCGGATCAGGACATCAATGTTCTTGAGCAGCGAGCCGCCCCCTGCGAGCATGATGCCCTTATCCACGATGTCCGCACACAACTCCGGAGGGGTGCCCTCCAGCGCATGGCGAACCGCGCTGACGATCTGGCTCAACGGCTCGAACAGGGCCTCGCGGATCTCGTCCGAGTTGACCGTCACGGTCTTTGGGATCCCCTTGACCACGTCGCGGCCTTTGACCTGCATGGTCAGCACCTGGGGGAGAGGGTAGGCGTTCCCGAGCTCAATCTTGACCTGCTCGGCGGTCCGTTCGCCAACGAGCATCCCGTACTTGCGCTTCAGGTGCTCGCGGATTGCGTCGTCCATCTTGTCCCCGCCCACCTTGACCGAGCGGCTATAGACCACGCCGGACAGCGAGATCACCGCGACCTCGGTGGTTCCACCCCCGATGTCCACGATCATGTTGCCCACGGGCTCCGTGATGGGGAGGCCGGCCCCGATCGCGGCTGCCATTGGCTCCTCCATCAGGTACACCTCGCGCGCCCCGGCGGACTCCGCGGACTCGCGGACCGCTCGGCGCTCGACCTCGGTGATGCCGTGGGGAACGCAGATGACGATCCGAGGGCGGACGAGGGTCCGGCGGTTGTGCGCCCGTGTGATGAAGTAGCGCAGCATCGCCTCGGTGACCTCGAAGTCCGCAATCACGCCGTCCTTCATCGGGCGGATGGCCTCGATCATCCCCGGGGTGCGTCCCAGCATGTCCTTGGCCTCTCGCCCGACAGACAGGACCCGGCGGGTCCCGCGGGGGTCCTTGTATACGGCCACGACCGAGGGCTCGCACGAGACGATGCCGCGGCCACGCACGTACAAAAGGGTCGTCGCGGTCCCGAGGTCAATCGCGAGGTCGTTCGAGAACAGTCCGTAGAACCAGTCGAACAGCATCCCGCTTCTCTGTCCCGCCTCGAAGAAGCGCGGGAACGGGCGGCGCCACCGGCCCACGGGTCGCCCCCGAGCCCGTTCGCCATCCGGGCTTGCCTTTCGGCCAGTGCCCCGACGCCGAAATCATTCGTTTTTAGCACGATTTGGCGCGTGGCACAAAGTTGACCCTTGGCCGCAACCCTGCTAGCGTCTCGGACGAGCGGACCTTCTGGGGGTGGCGGCATGGACGGCACGCGAAGGGTCAGCGGCTGGTGGGCCCGACCGGTCCTGGTCGGCACGGCGCTCTTGCTCGGGGCGTCATGCCTGAAGTTGCCGAAAGAGGAGGGTCGAAAGCGGGAAGGTCAGAAGGTGACCGTCGTCCTCCCCCCCCGTCCCAATCTGACCGCGACGAAGACCCCGGAGAGACTCCCGGACGGTGCCTTCAGTGTAGAGGGGTTCTTGCGGCGCGCCAAGGAGATCCCGGCAGACGAGTCGGGGCGACGACGCGCCACGGTGCGCGGATTCGTCCACAAAGTCGTCCGATGCCCCGAGGGCAGTCGCCTGTGCCCCACGGTTCCCCATCTGGTCCTGGTGGACAACCCGACGGTCCCGCGCGGCCGCCTCGTGGTGGTCAGCGACCCGGAGAACCTGGTCCTCGAAGGCTTTCCCGAGGGCTCGCAGCAGACGCTTCAGGGGGAGGTCGCCCTGTGGTCCCCGGACGGACGCTTGGTGGACCTGCGGGGGCTGCTCGTGATCCGCAAGGAGCCTGCGCCCAAGGCGGGAGATTCACCCGCGAAGGTGCCGTAACCGAGGTCACGCCGGGGCGAGGAATCGGAACAGCCCCTGCCCCATCCGGACTGCCTCTCCCGGGGCGGGACACAGGACTTCCCAGGTCGCTGCCGGGAGCAGCAGCACGACGGTCGAGCCCACGTTGAACGCCCCCAAATCGTCGCCCTTGCGGGCAGGGATGGGCGGGACGATCCCCACGGAACGCGCGCCCCTGTGGCGGCCCACGTTCGAAGTCAGGTCCGAGAAGGCCGAGGTGATGCGGCCCACACCGGTCGCCCCGACCATCGAGACGAGGACCGTGCCGAAACGCGCGCGCATCACGGTGTGGATGCGCTCATTACGGGGCAGCAACTCCCCGATCAGGTCCGCGGCGCGCGGGGCGACCGTGTAGAGACGCCCAGGCAGGTAGCGAACCTCGCTGATTTCGCCGTCGCACGGGACATGGACCCTGTGGTAGTCGCGTGGGCTCAAGTAGATGGTCGCGAATGGTCCCCCTTCAAAGGACCGGCAGAGGTCGTCGTCGCCAAGGAGCCTCGCCAGCGGATAAAACCGCCCCTTGGCCTGGAGCACGAGCCCCTGGGACACGGTCCCCACGGCCATCACGCGGCCATCGCTCGGGGAGATCACGACGTCCGGGTCCGGGTCAATCGGGCGGGCCTCGGGCAGAAGCCGCCTCGTGAAAAACTCGTTGAAGGTGCGGAAACCGCCTTGGGGCACCACGGCGTCCCGCATATCCACACGAAAGACCCGGCAGTAGGAGCGGACCACGCGCCAAAGAACCCGGGGTGGCAGAGGCACCTCGGAGAGGCGCCCCACGGCGCGCGAGGCGCGGTTGCCGGACGCAAGCCCGTAGAAGAGTCGCAAGAGTCTGTCGGAGGTACGAGGCACGTGACCTAGCGCTCCCTGACACACGACAGCACGCCGAGCACTTCCTCTCGGCGGAATCCAACCATGTCCGCGTAGCGACGGACCCTGGCCTCGATGAGCGATGGTGTCACGCGGTCGAAGTGGCGCGGGCCAAAACCCTCGACCGTGAACGACGCAACCACGGTACCCACTGCGAGCGCATCGCGCAGGGTCTCGCTGTCGGTGCGCCCCACGCGCTCCAGATAGCCCAGGACCCCCCCCGCGAAGGAGTCCCCCGCGCCGGTGGGGTCCACCACGGACTCGACGGGAAAGGCCGGGAAGAGGTGGATTTGGGGCTCTGCGGGCGAGACCTCCTGGGCCGGAGTCGGGTCCGGCTGGCGTGTGCTGAACAAGACCGCACCGTGCTCGCCCCTCTTGACCACCACGGCCCGGGCCCCGAAGCCTTCGACAAGACGTCGCGCGGCGCGGAACACGCTGCGCTCGCCGGACAGAAGCCGGACCTCGTCGTCGTTCAGAAACAACAGGTCCACGCGGGGCAAGAGGCGCTCGAGCCGCTCGCGGTGGGGCGGGACCATCCAGCACTCGATGGTGTCCAGGGCGACGAAGCGGGCCTCGCGGGCCTGGGCCAGGACTAGGCCCTGGAGGTCGGGCGCGATGTTGCCGAGGAACAGGACATCCGGGGAGCGCAGGGCTTCGGGGACCACGGGCCGGAACTCTGCAAAGACGCCGAGTTCGGTGGCGAGCGAGTCGCGGCCAATCAGGTCCTCATGGTAGCGACCGTGCCAACGGAAGGTCGCTCCAGGGCGCCGTTCGAGCCCAGTGAGGTCCACGCCGCGGTGCTCGAGGAAGGCGCGGTCCTCCTCGCGGAAGTCGTCCCCGACCACGGCGACAAGAGTCGGCCGGGCGAAAAGCGATGCTGCCGTGCAGAACCACGTGGCGGACCCTCCCAGGACCTCGACGGGCTCCCGATGGGGGACCTCAATCACGTCGTAAGCAACCGAGCCAACGCAAAGCAGCATATGTCATCCCAAATACTTCGAGACGATCGGGCCGAGTTTCTCGCGCGCCTCGGCCGGGATCGCGGAGGGGTCGGTCAAGATGGCCCCTGCCAGCGCCTGTCCGCACGCGCATGGGGTCGCGGAGTCCAAATCCTCGATGGCGGCCAAGATCAGGGACCGCGCCTTCTGCGTGTTCGAGCGGAGCGTCTCGACCACCGAGCCCACGGTGACGTCCTCGTGCCCGTCGTGCCAGCAGTCGTAGTCCGTGGGCAGGGCGATGGTCACGTAGCACATCTCGGCCTCGCGGGCAAGCCGGGCCTCGGTCGCGTTCGTCATCCCGATCACGTCCACACCGAAATCCCGGTACAGGAAGGACTCGGCGCGCGTCGAGAACTGCGGCCCCTCGATGCACAGGTAGGTGCCGCCCTGACGCACGGGGAGCCCGATGCGGTCCGCGGCGCGGCCCAGCAGTGCTCGCAGCGAGGAGCACACAGGGTCCGCGAGCGAGACGTGCGCCACGATGCCGCCACCGAAGAAGGTCGCGGGCCGGTTGCGGGTGCGGTCCACGAACTGGTCCACCAGGACCGGCGTGCCGATGGCGATCTCCTCCTTCATGCTCCCCACGGCGCTGACCGAGAAGACGCGGGTCACGCCGAGATACTTGAGGGCATATAGGTTCGCGCGGTAGGGGACCTCGGACGGCAGCAGGCGATGTCCGCGGCCGTGCCGCGGCAGAAACACCACCTCGCGGCCCGCGTAGCGTCCCAAGGTCAATCGGTCGGACGGCGGGCCAAAGGGGGTCGAGACCTCGACCTCCCGCACGTCCTCGAACCCGTCCATCAGATAGAGACCGGTCCCCCCGATGACCGCGACGCGATCCGCCATGAGTGTCCCCCTATCTCGGTTGTTCACGCCGGGCCGCGCCGGCAACCACATGGACCTCCCCGGTCACCCCGCGCCGACGCAAGGCCTCCTCGTTCGGTGCGAAGGCGAGGTGCCAGCCTGCCGAGTCCTCCACGGCAAAGGCGACCTGCCCTGAAAACCGCAGGAAATCGAAGTCCTGGCCACGGCTCCACTCGAGTAGGTCCACGAGACGGTCGAAACGACGGCGCTCGAAGCGCCCGCAGTTGGGACAGAACTCGATGCCCTCCTCGCCGTCGAGCGTGTAATAGGACGCCCCGCAATAAAAGCAGGTCATGTCCAAAAGGCCCTCGACCTCTCGTCCCCCTTGGTCCAGGTAACGACCCGCCTCGTAGCGAATCTCGAAGGCGTGCGACCGCCCGATGCAAACCAGCTCGAGCCCGCGCATGTAGGCCATTGCAGTCACCCCCTCACACATCCGCCCCCCACGCTTCTGGGGTCAGTCCTCGATCTCCTCCTCTTCCTCGCGCGGGGCCTCGTCTGTCTCGACGACATCCTCGGCCTCCACATCGGCCACTGCTACATCGTCATCGTCGTCCACGTCCAGTACGGTGTCGTCGGCGGGGAGTGGTGGCCGACTCACGTCCGCCCCGCACCGGGGGCAGGTAGGAGGATCACGGTGCATGTCGTAAAACTTGCAGCCGCAGGCGTGACACGTGTGCCGCTCGCCAAAACGCGCCTTGTCCACCATGAGACACCTCAACCATCCGCAAGAGCCCTGGTCCCCACGAACCGGAAGGCGCTAGTAGCGTTTCGCGGGAGGCTTGTCAAGGGGCAGCACACCGGCCCTCGAAACGGGACGACTCTGCCACAAGAGCCGCTCAGTTCAGGGGTGGATTTCGGGCCGGTCGGAGTGTTGAATGCTCCACGAACAAGGTGTTGTATCGTCTGCGCGAAGGCGGTGGAGTCCGCCTGGAACCGGCACGCCGTGGGGGATGACTCCTAGCGCGACGCCGGGGAAGCCGACGTCAGATGCCCCGGTGCGACACCCTGACGGAGGAGGACGTCATGGTCGGCGGCCCTGCATCTGGACGCGAGAACGGCAATCCACGGCCCGCGAAGTCCAGGGCCTGGAGGTTCGTCGTGCTTCTCGGTGTCGTAAGCCTGTTCGCGGACATGACGTACGAGGGGGCCCGGAGCATCGCGGGGCCTTTTTTGGCCATGCTCGGGGCGAGCGGGGCCGCGGTCGGGCTTGTGGCCGGGTTCGGGGAGATGGTCGGGTACGCCCTGAGGCTCGCCTCCGGGTACCTCGTGGACCGGACTAGGCAGTACTGGGGAATCGCCATCATTGGCTACACCGTCAACTTGATGGCTGTTCCCGCGCTGGCCCTGGCAGGCTCCTTCGAGGTCGCGGCCCTCCTCTTGATCGCTGAGCGCACGGGCAAGGCCCTGCGAAACCCGGCCCGCGACGTGATGCTCTCGCACGCGGCAAGCCAGGTCGGACGTGGCTTTGGCTTCGGGTTGCACGAGGCCTTGGACCAGGTGGGGGCCATCTTGGGCCCCCTCGGGGCGAGCGCGGTGCTCGCCTGGCGTGGCGACCTGCGGGAGGCGTTTGCGTGGCTCGGGGTCTTTGCGGCCCTGGCGCTTGGGACCTTGCTTGCGGCCCGCATCACCTTCCCCAACCCTCGTGAGATGGAGGCAGGCAGTCGCGTCGCGCCAGGGGGCCTTGGCCGTCCGTTCTGGGTGTACCTCGCCGCGGCGGCCCTCGTGGCGGCTGGATACGCCGATTTCCCACTGATCGCATTCCGGCTCAAGCAGGAGGCCATCGTCTCGGAGGCGTGGATCCCGGCCCTCTACGCCGTGGCCATGGGCGTGGACGCGGTGGCGGCCCTCGTGTTCGGGCGCCTCTTCGACCGGCATGGCCTCTCGGTACTTGCGGTCGCGGTCGTCGTGTCCGCCGCATTCGTGCCGTTGGTATTCTTGGGCGGTTTCGCCCTGGTCGTGGTGGGCATGGCGCTGTGGGGCATCGGGATGGGGGCGCAGGAATCCATCCTCCGGGCCGCTGTCGCGGACCTGGTACCGCCCGAGCAGCGCGGCACGGCCTACGGCATCTTCAACGCTGGCTACGGGGTTGCGTGGTTTGGAGGCAGCGCTCTAATCGGGGTCCTCTACGACGCATCGGTGGCAGGGCTCATCGCGTTCTCGCTCGGGGCGCAGGTCCTCGCCGTGCCGGTTTTGGTCCTCGCGCGCAGGCACCTCGCGACCACACCCCCCTCGTGATCTTGGGGTCGGTGGGGACAAAGGGGCTTTTGGTGGGACGACCTGTCGTGAGCGTCGCCATGCCGGTGTTCAACGCGGTGGGCACCGTGCGCGAGGCCATCGAGAGCATCCAGGCCCAGACGCTTCGCGACTTTGAGCTCGTGATCGTGGATGACGGGTCCACAGACGGGACCGGGGAGGTGCTGGACGACCTGGCGCGCAAAGACCCTCGCCTCCGTGTCCTGCATCGCCCCCATCGCGGGATCGTGGAGGCGGCGAACGAGGCCATTCGCGAGGCAAAGGGAGATTTCGTGGCCCGGATGGACGCGGATGACGTGAGCCTGCCCGAGCGCCTGGAGGCCCAGGTCGCGCTTGCGCGGGCGAACCCCGACCTCGCCGTGGTGTCGTGCCTGGTCGAGTGCTTCCCCCGCGAGACCATGAGTGATGGCATGAGGCGCTACGAGGCGTGGCTCAACGCCCTGGTGGAGCCGGACGACATCGCCCGCGAGGCCTTTGTGGAATCCCCGCTCGTCAACCCGAGTGTCCTGCTGCGCCGCGCCGTGGTGCTTGCGGCCGGGGGGTACCGGGAGGGCCCCTTCCCAGAGGACTACGACCTGTGGCTGCGTCTGCTCGGCGCTGGCTGGCGGATGGCCAAGGTCCCAAAGGTCCTGTTCCGGTGGCGCGACAGCCCTGACCGGATGACGCGGCGCGACCCACGGTACTCGCGCAACGCCTTCCGGCGGCTCAAGGCCGCGCACGTCGCCACGTCCTTCCTCAAGGGCGCCGACTTTGTGCAGGTCTGGGGAGCGGGCCGCGAGGGGCGCCTATGGAGGCGCGTCCTCAAGCCCCTCGGGGTGCGCGTCACGCGCTTCTACGACATTGACCCAAAGAAAGTGGGCCGCCTTGTGGGGAACGAGGTCCCTATCCTGGACTGGCGGGAGGTGCCGCGCCACCGCGGGGAACCGTTGTTGTGCGCGGTGGCCTCGTGGGGCGCGAGGGACGAGATCCGCGCCTCCTTGACGGGCATAGGGTTGGTCGAGGGACAGGACTTCCTGTTCGTCGCGTGATTCGCTAGCATCGGGACCGCCCCGCACCCCGGCGGGGCTATGGGAACCCAGGGCAACAGGAGGTGAAACATGGGAACCGTCGTGGTCTTAAGCGCAGTGAGGACGCCGATCGGGGCCATCGGTGGGGGGCTGGCCTCACTCCAGGCGCGCGAACTTGCGACACTCGCCATCGCCAAGGCCATAGAGGTAGCGGGCATCTCCCCAGAGCAGGTCGAGTACACCTGTATGGGCTGGGTGATGCAAGACCCACGCTCGCCGAACCTCGCCAAGGTCGCGGCAGAGTTCGCGGGCGTCCCTTGCACGAGGCCGGGGACGACCTTCCACGAGAACTGCGCGTCTGGCGGGGCCGCGGTGCACTCACTGGCCCGGCGCATCCTGCTCGGGGAGGTGGAGGTCGGGGTCGCGGGCGGTGTGGAGAGCATGTCCAACGTGCCCCGCTACCTGTATTCCGGGCGCCTGAAAGGTCAGTTGTACGGCGACATGACCCTGGTGGACGGGATCATGGGCGCCCTGATGGACACGAATGTCGGGCCTAAGGGGGAGTTGATGGGCCTGCTCACGGAGCGTCTGGTCGAGAAGTATGGCGTCACCCGGCAGGAGCAGGACGAGGTCGCGTTCCGCTCGCACCACAACGCGCTTGCGGCCTGGGAGGGAGGTTTCTTCGCGGACTATGTGTTTCCCGTGAGCATCCCTCAGCGCAAGGGGGAGCCCCTGGTGGTTGCGCGGGACGAGGGACCGAAGCCTATCACCCTCGAGCAACTGGCGAACCAGAAGCCCTACTTCAAGCCGGAGGGTGGGACCATTACTGCGATGAACTCTTCTTCGATTAATGACGGCGCCGCGGCGCTTGTGCTCGCGAGTGAGGAGGCTGCCGAGCGGTTGGGCCGTACCCCGCTCGCCCGCCTCGTCGCCTGGCACAACGTGGGTGTCCCCAGGGAGTACATGGGCGAGGGGGCGTTCAAGGTCATCCCGGGTTTGCTCCGAAAGGCCGGACTGACCATGGAGCAGGTGTCGTTTTTCGAGATTAACGAGGCCTTCGCCGCGGTCGTGGCCGCCGCCTTCCACGACCTGCCCGGCCTGAACGTCGAGCGGGTGAACCAGTGGGGGAGCGGGATCTCCCTCGGGCATCCGGTGGGGTGCACGGGCGCGCGGCAGATCGTGGACATGGTGCACCAGTTGCGTCGTCGCGGGGGGCGGCTCGGTGTCACGTCACGCTGCGTGGGCGGCGGGATGGGTTCCGGGGAGGTGATCGAGGTCCTCTAGCCCGGTGGAAACTGCCCTGCTTATCCTCGCCACCTCCCTGTTTGCCGGGTTCATCGGCGCCATGATGGGCGTGGGTGGCGGGATCGTGGTCGTCCCGGTCCTGGTCAACCTCCTGGATGTCCCGCTCAGGCTCGCGATCGGGGCCTCGATGGTCGCGGTCGTGGCTACCTCGTCCGCGGCGGCTGCCGTGTACGTGCGCGAGCGCCTGTCCAATCTGCGCCTGGGCATCCTCGCATCCTTCTTCTCGGTGATCGGGGCCCTGGTCGGGGTGCTGGTCGGGAAGGTCTCTGGTGGGACTGTCGTGACGGCTGTCTTCGCGGTGGTCCTTCTGGCCGCGGCCCTCGCCATGCAACGGCGCCACAGGGACCGGGCCCTACCGCCCGGTGCGGGGGGCTTCTTAGAACGCTCCATGGCCCTGACAGGACGCTTCGAGGATCGAGCGACAGGCGAGACCGTCCGGTACGGGGTGCGGCACGTTCACCTGGGGCTCCTCTCCATGCTCGGGGCAGGGCTCGTCTCGGGCCTGCTCGGCGTGGGAGGCGGCATCTTTCAGGTCCCGGTGATGGACGCGGTGATGGGGATGCCGATCAAGGCCGCGACCGCCACGAGCAACTTCATCGTGGGGATCACGGCCGCGGCAGGGGCCGTCGCCTACTTCGCGATGGGCGAGGTCCACCCGATGGTGGCCGGTCCGGTGACGATCGGGGTCTTCTTTGGCTCGCTCGTGGGCTCGCGGGTGATGCCCAAGGTCCGGGATTCGAGCCTGCGTCACGCCTTCGTGGCGCTCCTCGTGGCGCTGGCCGCGACCATGGCGTGGCGGGCCGCCACCGGCAGCGGGGAATGAGGAATGAGCATCGAACGGATCATCGCGGGCTTCATGCGCTATGGGGCCTTCGCCGCGGTCCTGGTCGCCGTGCTCGGGGTCGGGGTCCTGGCCGCGCATGGTGGCCTACCGACCGGGGATGGGCTTCATGCCCTCACCGGCGAGCGCTGCCTCGACTTCTGCGCGACCCTGCCGGGCGGCACCCTAGTCCTCGCGGGCCTCGTGGCCCTCGTGGCCGTGTCCGTGGGCCGCCTGCTCCTGTGCGCGCTCCTCTTCCTGCACGAGGGCGACCCACACTACGCGGTGATCTCGTTCCTGACCGTACTGCTAGTCGCCGCTGCCGCCGCGTTTCGGGTCGCCGCCACCTGACCCCGATGGGCCTACCAGATACGCCTCGGCTCGGCCCACAAGCCCTCGGAGCCTCGCGCAGTCCGCGACCTTGCGGGCGCGGCAGGCCCGGTCCTTGCGGCGCTCCAAGTGGGGGAGGAGGGTCTTCAGACGACCCCGCGCGTCGTCGCTGAAGATCGAGTCGCTCGGGATGTCGAGAAGCGACGCCGCGGCCCCAACCGGGTCCTTCACGAGCAAGGCCGCTTGCAAGGTCTCCCTGGCGCGCCGCTCGACCGCGATGCGGTTTTTCATCTTCACGGCCTCTGGGTCGGCCGGGCGACTTCGGAGGACCTCGTCCACGACACGGGCCGCCCCATCCAAGTCACGCCGGGCAAACAGGTTCATCACCTCCTTCAATGGGTCCGGGGACGGCGTCTCGGACGGCCCACCGGAGGGCGCGGGCTGTGGTGCTGCGTGGCCTTGTGTGGGCACGACCCCTGGTCCGGGCTCGTCCAGTCCTGGCCGCGAGCCGACCACCAGGACCACGACCACCACCAGGGCGACGAGCATGACCACGCTTGCAATGCCCCAGACCAGGTTCTCGCGGAACGCGAGCCACGCCCGCGCGAGCCACGAGGGGGGTTTGAGGTCGTCCACCGTGTCCGCGCTCGGGATCTCGACCAGCAACTCCACATTTCCAAAGCGCAAAAGGTCGCCCTCCGCCAATTGCCAGATGCGAACGCGCTGGTTGTTCACATAGGTCCCGTTGGCGCTCCCCATATCCTCGACCAAGAGGTGGCCGTCTGGCTGGCAGATGAGCCTCGCATGCACCCGGCTCACCGAGGGGTCGGGAAGGGTGATCCCCGCGTCCCGGCCGCGCCCCACCACGAGTGTGGGTCGATTGACCTCGAAGACCTGGTCCGCGACCGACAGGTTTCGCCCGATCAGGCGGGGGTAGGCCACCCGACGGGCCCCGATCCCCCCAGGGGCCTTCACGCGCAACGTGAAATCCCCGATGCGCACGACAGCCCCATCACCGAGCGCCACCCGCTCCCGGATTCGCTCCCCATTGACGAAGGTCCCGTTCGCGCTGCCCATGTCCTCGACGAACAGCGCGTCATGCTCGACGACAAGGCGGGCGTGCCGCCTGGAAACGTTCTCGGAGGGCAGGATGATGTCGCACTCGCGGAACCGACCCACGACCCGCTCGCCGGAGTCGAGCGACACCTCCTGCACGGGCGCGCCGTGCCGGTCCTCGATCACGATGGTGAAACGACCGTCCTTCATCCGAGGACGCGCCTTTGCTCCCCGCCTTCGAGCGCGACCACCTCCGTGACCCGGGCGCGGCCCTCCAAATCGAGGCCCAGGACCACGACCAGGTCAACGAGGTTGCGCACGAACGAGCGGACCGTGGCGGCGTCCACCGTGGGACTCCCGAACGCGATCAGCATCTCGAGACGATGCAGGCACGCCTGGGCGGAAGGGGCGGTCAACGACGTGAGGATTCCCTTTTGACCGATGAGGCCCAAGGCCGTCACGAGGCGCGCGTCTTGTGCTTCGAGTTCCGGGATGATCACCGCGTCCGGGTACAGCCGGGACACCAGGCACGGGCCGCCCTGGGCTTCGCTGCACACCAAAAAGTCCTTGGCCAGCCGGATTGCCTCGCCCCGGGCCAGGGTGACCTCTCGGATCCGCTCGATGACGACCACGCGAGCCGAGTCGGGCAAGAGGCGGGCCACGGCGTTGAGGAAGGTGGTCTTCCCCGTGCTCTGAGCCCCCGAGATGACGATGTTGTGCTGCTCGCTGAGCGCGCGCTGGATGACTTCGAGGACCTCCTCGCTCATGACCCCGGCCCGCACCAGGTCTGGCGCATCCAGCAGGGAGCCAGCGGGTCGACTGAGCGCCACCACGGGATGCTCTGGCACCAGCGGCGGCCTCAAGACCGTCATGTGCGTGCCGTCCGGGAGCCTCCCCTCGGCCACGGGCCCCACAGAGTCCGGTGCAATCCCAGCCAGGTCGAGGAGTTTGGCCACAACCCTTTCCAGGGCGACAACCGCGGAAAAGGTCCGACGAACCCGGGTCGTCTGATGGCCACGAGTGACAAAAACCCGGTCCGGACCGTCCATCAGGACTCGTCGCGCCGTCCGGTCCTGAAGGACCTCTTCGAGGGGCCCGAGCCCCGCGAAATCGAAGAGGATGTCCTGCGTCACCTGGTAGGCGTCCACCCCGGCTGGAAGGGCGTTCTCGCGCCTCATGAGGTCCACGAGCGCCAGGACCCGGTCCGACAAGGCCTGCCACTCCTCGTCCGAGAACTGGGTCTGTTGGGCCGGGACCCCGGCAAAGACCTCTTCGGCGGCTCGGTCCGCAACCGCCTTCAGCAGGACCATGTACTCGTCCGGTTCGGCATCCGCGGACACCGCGGCCATGCGCCGTGTCAGGGGCTCTGCCGGGCCCGGCAGCGTGGCCGCGGGGGTGAAGTCCGCCGCTTGAAGAGGCGCATCGGGGCGTGGAGAAGGGGCGGCGGTCTGCGCGGCGGCCAGTGCTTGTGAGGTGTGGCTTGCTGGCTCAAGACCCTGCGGGGGCGAGGGCGGCTCCTCTGCGACGACCTCGATATCGAGATCCACCGGGATGGGCTCCGGACCGGACAGTTCCTCGGGTGGAGGCGGCGGGGGGGTGGCCAGGCGACTCTCTGGGACGGGAGCTGCCACCTCCAGGGGGACCGCCACCGCGAGCGTGGGTCGCCTCTCCTCTGCCGGCGTCAACTCAGGCCCCACGAGGACCGCGGGTTGCGAGACCTCGTCCCGAGACGCGACCCTGCGCACCCGGAGCGTGAAGTCCCCGATGTAGATGCGGTCCTCTGGCCCGAGCTCCCGCGTGGCCGTGATGCGCCTTCCGTTCACGTACGTCCCGTTCGTACTGCCAAGGTCGGCCACGAAGACCCGCCCCTCCCGCAACGTCAGCACCGCGTGCCTCTTGGATACGTTCGGCTTCGGGAGCGAGATCCGGTTGGCCTGGAGTCGCCCGATGGAGACCTCTTCCTCGTCCTCGAAGAACAGGACCTTCTCGGCCCCGCCCTTCTCCGTGATCGTGACTTTGAGCATCGTCTTCGCCCGCCGCGAAAGGGACGACGCGATTCTTTCAAAGCGACAGGGTCTTGTCAACGTGACGACGGGCGTGTTTAGAACTCGAACCCCACATGGGCCATGACAGAGAGCTTCGCCAGGCGGCCGACCGGGATGCCCTGGATTGCGGGGAGCGTCGAGCCGCTCGGCTTGCTATAGATGGGCGCCTGAACCGCCACGCCGGCCTTGACGATGAGGAACCGGAACTGCAACCCACCGAGCCCGAACAACGCACGGAAGTCGTCGGCGTTGTGCAGGGGGACCAGCCCGTTCAGTTCGCCAATCACGGACACGAAGAGGTCCGGCAGGATGGTCAGTCCGACCCCGTACTGGAAGAACTGGAGGTTCGAGACCTTGGCATGACCTCGGACCTTGTGCATGCTGACCAGCTCGCCGTACGTCTGGACAGTGACAAAGGGGAGGTCCACGCCGGCCACCACGTAGGGCGCGAACGAGAGGTAACTTTTCAGATACCGAGGGGCGTGGAAGAGAAAGGCATAGGCCGCCGGGTCCGAGGCCTCGCCCCCGGTGGGCAGGTAGAGGTGAAGCCCGTACGACAGGCCGAGTGTGGCTACGGCGAAATCGAAGTGGTGGCCGAACCGCGCGTCGGCATTGAAGTTCCCGAGGCCGAGGTCCGTCCGGTGCTCGTAGAGGGTCAGGACCAGCGGGAGTTCGGCCGTCACCCTCAGGAGGTCGAGGTTGACCTCGGCGTAGGGAGTCAGGAGGATGTTGGCCCGGGTCTCGGCGACCTTGCGGGCCAGAGCGATGGTCTGGCGACGCTCTTCGACCGTGGCGGCGTTTTTCGAGACGAAGTTCTCGACCTGCTGCTTGTCGCTCGCGGGGAGGTGGCCTGAAGCGACGAGGGCGTCCAACTCCTTGGAGAGGGCAGCCTGATCTCCCGCGGCCTGCTCGATCCGCGCCCACTGGTCGTCATTGAGGGACGATAGTTTGTCCACCGCCTGCCGCGTCTGGGTTTGGCAGGTCTGGTCCGCCCCGCACGCCTTGGCCACCGCCTCGTCAATGAGCCGCTGCCTGGTGCTCCCGATTGCAAGGTCCAGCGGGGCCCCGCTCGCACGAAGCCCGGCCGTGAAGGTCTTGGCCCCGGCCGCGGGCTTTAGGCTCCGCCCGATGAACAGGTCGGAGCCCGCGAAGGGTTCCGCCCTCGCGACACCACACAGCACCACCATCCCGACCACTGCGACGCTGATCCGGAAAGACATGTCCACCTCCATGAGACGCCTAGGCGATTCTACGAGTCTACGATGCGAGGTGCCAAGTCCGGTCCGCGAGGGAATCGGGGAGACAGACGAGGTTGTTGATCCGGATGCCCGCGGGCGGGGAGGGTTTGCCGTCCAAGGGGCAAGGTTGCTACCATCCGGAGGGGGCGGGATGGGCGAGTACCCGCAGCGGAGATGGCTTGTCATGCGCCACGCGAGAAAACGGCGATCGAGGGCGGCTGAGTCGCTGCTCCTCGCCGCACTTCTTTGCGCCTGCGGACCCCGCGCGGACGTGATCCGCATGGACCCCATCGAGCTGCATGCACGCAGGACACCAGAGGGAATCCGGGTGGACGTGATGGACCCGGAGCACCTCTTCCTCCAGGGGGTCCGGTCCTTTGAATCGAGGGACCTCAACGAGGCGGACCACGCCTTCACCCTAGTCATCGAGCGCTTCGCGGACTCGCGCTTCGCGCGCCCGTCGAGGTTCAATCGCGGACTGGTCCGACTTCAGACCGGGAGGCCGAGCGAGGCGGCGGCCGACTTCCAGGCGTACATCGAGACAGCCCCCGACTCGACGGGTCCTTCCTCGGATGAAGACCTCGCGGACGCCTGGCAGAAACTCGGCCAGGCCAGGACCGAGTCCGGCGACTGGGAGGCCGCAGTGGCGGCGCTCCGGACTCGGCTCGGGATGGCCCCCTTGACGATGTGGCAGGAGGTCGAGGTCCGGGCCCGACTCGCGCTTGCCCTCCGGATGCTCGGCTTGACCGAGGAGTGCCGGGCGGAGGTCAGCCGCGTGCTCGCCATTCACGACCGCAACCTGACGCTCCCCGAGATGGACGGGAACTACTTTGTGGCCATGGCGTCCTTTCAGGGAGCGGAGGTGTGGCACGACCTGTTCACCCGGATCCGGTTCGTGCTGCCGGTCGAGCGCATGGAGAAGGACCTCGTGGACAAGGCGACGTTGTTCCTGAAGGCCCAGTCGGAGTACTTGCGGACGATTCGACTGCGAAACACCTACTGGGGCGTGAAGGCGGGGGTGGCTATCGGCCGCCTGTACGAGGAGTTCTTCGAGCACATCCTTCAGGCGGAGGTGCCGCCGGAACTCACCCCCGACGAGGTCGAGATCTATTTTGATGAACTGAAGCGGCGGGCCCGCCCGTTGCTGGCCAAGGCCGTGGATGCCTACGAGCGCAATCTCGCCCTCGCCCGGATGTACGGTGCGCGCGATGAGTGGTTCGGGGACACCCAGTCCCGCCTGGCCCGTTTGCGAAAGGTCCTCGACGAGATCCCGGCTGATCCGCCTTCGCCGTAGCGCCGCACAGCGCGCTGGCGATGGATGCACACACGAAAAGGGGCCTTTCATGGTAGAGTCCCCGCGCGAGTCGCCGCAGAGGCGGCAAAAAAGGGGTGAACGCGCATGAGTGGGATGGTTTCGGTCGAGGTCGAGGCGTGGGGTCGGGTGGAGGTTCCGGCAGGTTCCACGTTCCAGGACGTGCTCGCGGCCTCGGGTCTGGATGGGAGGGAGGAAGTCCTCGCGGTCCAGGTTGGAGACAAGGTCGTTGACCTGACCACACCGGTGACGGGAGGCGAGAAGGTGCGCTTCCTCACCTTCGAGGACGAGGCGGGTCTCGATGTTTTTCGACATTCGAGCGCTCACCTTCTGGCCCAGGCCGTGGTCCGCCTGTTTCCGAAGGCGCGTCCCACCATCGGGCCCGTGGTCGAGGAGGGCTTCTATTACGACTTTGACGCGCCCCCATTCACCCCGGAGGACCTCGCACGCATCGAGGCCGAGATGGCGCGGATCGTGGAGGCAGATCTCCCGGTTCGACGGCTGGAGTTGACACGGGAAGAGGCCCTGGAGCGGTTCAAGGACAACCCCTACAAGGTCGAACTCATCGAGGAGTTCGGAGACTTTGGTGTCTCAGCGTACCAGCAGGGGGAGTTCGTGGACCTGTGCCGTGGACCGCACGTGCCCCGCACGGGGGTGCTACGGGCGTTCAAACTGACCAAGGTCGCGGGGGCCTACTGGCGCGGAGACCAGCGCAATCCGCAGCTGCAACGCATCTACGGGGTCAGTTTCCCGGACCAAAAGCGCCTCGAGGAGCACCTGCGCCGCCTCGAGGAGGCCCGCGAACGCGACCACCGCCGCATCGGGGCCGAGATGGACCTCTTCAGTTTCCACGAGGAGGGCCAGGGGTTTCCCTTCTGGCACGCGAAGGGCATGGTCCTGCGCACCGCCATCGTGGACTACTGGCGCGAGGTGCACCGCCGCCACGGCTACGTCGAGGTTCAGACCCCGACGATCCTGAACCACGTCTTGTGGAGGATGTCGGGCCACTACGACCACTACCGCAAGAACATGTATTTCACGACGATTGACGAGGTCCCGCACGCGGTCAAGCCGATGAACTGTCCAGGCGGGCTCCTCATCTACCGGAGCCGGCTGCATTCGTATCGGGAGTTCCCCCTCAAGGTGGCGGAACTGGGGCTTGTCCACCGCCACGAGCTGTCCGGGGTCCTGCACGGGCTGTTCCGGGTACGTGCCTTCACACAGGACGACGCCCATATCTTCTGCGAGCCCGATCAGGTTCAGGCCGTGGTCTCGGAGGTCATTGACCTGGTGTTCGAGGTATACAGGACGTTCGGATTCGAGGACGTGGCTGTAGAGCTCTCGACCCGGCCAGCCGAGGGGAGCATCGGGTCCGACGAGGTGTGGGAGGTCGCGGAGCGCGGCCTGCACGAGGCGTTGAAGGCGCGCGGCGTGCCCTACAAGGTCAACGCGGGCGAGGGGGCGTTCTACGGGCCTAAGATTGACTTCCACATCCGCGACTGCATGGGGCGTTCGTGGCAGTGCGGGACCATCCAGGTGGACTTCTCGATGCCGGAGCGGTTCGGGGCCACGTACGAGGCGCGCGACGGCACACGGAAGGTCCCGGTCATGGTCCACCGGGCGGTCCTGGGGTCGCTCGAACGCTTCATCGGAATCCTCTTGGAGCACTACGCGGGGAAACTGCCCCTGTGGCTGAACCCGGAGCAGGTGAGGGTCCTGCCCGTGTCGGAGCGCTTCGAAGGGTACGCGAGGAGGGTGACGGATGTCCTGCGGGCGGCAGGGCTTCGCGCGGAGGCGGATTTGCGCCCGCAGACCCTGTCGAGAAAGGTCCGGGACGCCCAACTGGCGCGCGTCAACTACCAGGTCGTGGTCGGCGCGCGGGAGGAGGAGGCCGGCACGGTGTCGGTGCGAACCCGAAAAAACGAAAACCTTGGTGCGATGCCGCTCGAGGCTTTCGTCGCCCGTTTGAGCCGCGAGGTGGTTGAACGGGCCGCGTGAATCTGAGGGTGGGAGGAGGTCATGGTCCGCACGGTGCGCTCCATCGAGGAGGAGGCGCGGGTCCGGCGGGTGGCGGGCGTGGGCTGGGACCGGTACCTGGCGCGGGCGGAGTTCGCGGAAGCCCTGGAAGGTCGGATCCTTCGGGACCTGCGCGAGTGGGCCGCGGAGGGGGTACGCAGGGTGCTCGTCGTTGGGCTAGAGGACCACGGCGGGCTCGCGCTGGCAATGGCCTCCGCAGGCCTATTTGTCACGGTGGTGGACCCGGACGAGGCCGTGGTGACCGCAGTGCGCGAGAAGGCTGAGGCCGAGAGGTGCGCGCTCCGGATGAACTTCTATTCATCTGATTACATGCAGAAAGAGTTCAGTTCATCTGGTTTTGATTGCGCAGTGTTTCTGTCGGCCCTGTCGCGGTACAACGAACCCGTGGTGGTGGTGAAGAAGGCGGCGAGAGAACTGCGAGCGGGGGGACGCTTCTTCGGCCGGATCCGGGTGAGACCGCCGCTCCCCCGACCGGGCGCGTGGTTCGATCGGGCCCCGGCCGTGAAGCACTGGATGGCACGGGCTCGCGAGGTGGCATCTCGGGTGGCGTTTTTGGAACGCTTCATGGCCATTCCGGAGGCGCAAGAGTTCCTCGCGGCGCTTTCGGGGGTGCTGAAAGTCGAGCGGGCGGAGCGGGTGCACCTTGTGGCCCCGTTCTTGGCTGGCGTGGGGTCGGGGCTCCCCGGAGAAACGGTCCGAGCCGCGTTCTTGCAGGCGCTTCGGACCATCGCACGGACCGAGGATAAGGTGCTCGCTCGGGTCCCGGCCGCGGCCTCTCTGGGGACCTACCTCGTGGTGTTTGCCACGAAGGAACTTGGTCTCGGCCGGACGTTCCGGGTGTGAAGACGCGGCCAGCAAGGCCTTACGACCGCACCCTGACCGCGACCTTGCGGGCGAGGACCGTCAGGAGCCAGCCCACCGTGAACCCCACGACCCCGCCGAAGACGGTGCTCCAGACCGCCGCATTCGTCACCGCGCCACGCTCGTAGGCGGACTCGAAGATGGCCACGTACGCCGCGACCATCGCGAACCACGGCGTCAGGCGCCACCGCTCCGTTTGACCGGGAAACCTCCCGTCCAGGAAGAGCGCGAGCCCGATCGCCAGGGCCAGTAGCACGTATCCTACGGTGGGCGGCATCGCCACGGAAAACAGCGAGACCTGAAGGTCCGGGCCAATCGAGGAGTCCACGCGGAGCACCTCGAGCGTCTTCTCACCTTCGGGCAGGGTGACCCCGTGAACTTCCATCAAATCCTTCTGCTCGACCGCCCGCGACCCACGCCGCCCCGCAGGCACAGTCCGCATCACGTCCGAAAACGACCCCTGCACGTCCTGGCCCGCGACCTTCAGGTGATAGCGACCCTGGGCCCCGCGCACGTCCGGTCGCCCAGCCAGGGACTTCGCGTACACCTCGAGCCGAAAGTAGCCAGAGAGGTCGCTGCGGATCGGCACGCTCTTGGTGCTCGCGCTCACCGCCTGCTGGAACGCGGGCTCGCCCGGGTACACCGTCTGGACGAGCGGGACGAAGGCGCCGCCAAGCACGAGGACCCCTCCACCGGCCACGACACCGCACACCCACCGCGGAAAGGGCTCCCGCCAGGCGAGCCACGCCGCGGCCCCCACCGAGACCACCAGGAACAGCGCACCGATGGTGAACCCGAGCCCAGTGTCGTTGAGGACCCCCAAGAACCGCAAACCCGCAAGGACCCCAATCACCCCGAGAGGCACCGCGAGCCTTCCCCAGTCGTGCAGGAATGCCTCGACCTGGTCGCGCCAGGTCAAGGCGGGTTTCGGGGCCACCGGTTTCGTTGTCGGTCTCTTCAATCTTCCCACGTCGGCCTCCTCATGTCGCGCTGAAGGTCACCGGTTGTTCTCTGAATCGCCCTTGGGGATCAGACCGTACCGCCGAGCCAGTTTGCGCAGGTGCTTGCGGTCGAGGTCGGCCTCGCGGGCCGCTGCAGACAAACTGCCCTTGTGGCGACGCAGGAGCGCGGCCAAGTACTCGCGCTCAAACCGCTCGATCCACGCCTCCTTCGCGTCCTTGAAGGTCATGCGGGGCCGGATCGTCTCGGTGGTCGAACCGTCGTGGTCCTGTAAGTCCACCGCTGGCCTCGCCCGCGCCCCGAGCACATGCGACGGGAGGTCATCCGCCTCGATCACGTCCCCGTCCGCAAACGAGGTGGCGCGCTCGACAACGTTCATCAGTTCGCGCACGTTGCCGGGCCAGTGATACTCCATCAGGGCGGTCAGGGCCTCTTCCGACAGGCCCTTGACCCGGGGCTGACCATCGGCGTCCCGGTTGAACGGGGCTTGGCGCAAGAAGTGGCGGGCGAGGAGCGGGATGTCCTCGCGCCGCTCGCGCAAGGGGGGCAAGGAGATGCGGACCACGGACAGCCGATAGAATAGGTCATCCCGGAAGCGACCGGCCCGCACCTCCTCCTCGAGGTTGCGGTTGGTTGCCGCGATCAGCCGCACGTCCACCTTGATCGGGCGATTCGAGCCGACCCGCCGGACCTCGCGCTGCTCCAGGGCCCGAAGCAGTTTGGGCTGGAGTTCGAGCGACAGCTCGCCGATCTCGTCCAAGAACAGGGTCCCGCCATTCGCGATCTCGAACAGCCCTTGCCGGGTCTGCACTGCGCCCGTGAACGACCCCTTCTCGTGCCCAAATAACTCGCTCTCGATCAGGTCCTTGGGGACCGCCGAGCAATCGAAGACCACGAACGGTTTCAACGCGCGCGGACTCTTCTGATGGAGCGCGCGGGCCACGATCTCCTTGCCGGAACCTGTCTCGCCCTCGATGACGACCGTAGCGTTTGTGGGGGCGATGCGTTCCAGGATGGCGAAGACCTCGCGCATGCGGCGGCTGCGCCCCACGACCGCCCCGAAGGAATCCTTCGTGGAGGGAGCGACCTCGACCCGCTCGTCGAAGGTCTGGAACCGGACCTCGACCCCCCCGAGGCTCAGAATTGCACCCGACTTCAGGTAGGCCTCGCGCACTCGGACCCGGCCCACGTAGGTCCCATTGGTCGAGTCGAGGTCCGCCACCAGGTAGCCAGAGGGCTCGCACGAGATCCGGCAGTGCGACCGGCTCACGCGGGAGTCTCGGATCACGACATCGTTTTCTTCCCCAGAGCCCAGCGTGACATCCCGCTGATCGAAGATGTACTCGCGCACGCCTGCGGTCCGGTCCTCGACCACCAACTTGATGCGGTTGAGGTGGAGGAGCGGGGGCCGACCGTCCCGGTAATCCACGTGCGCGGACAAGGGTTTCTCTTCCTTTCCCACGGGTGGTTTCATAAACGAAACAGGGTCGCATTGTCAATCGGGCAGACCTCGCCACACCGGACCGTCACCGTCTGGACAGCGCGACAAAGTTTATGGACATGGTAGGGTCTTGCGCTGGCCGCGAGTGGAGGCTCGCGGCTCCTAGTCCCGTTCGCGCTTTCGGGGTATCCTCGCGCTTGGTGGGATACCGGAGTAGGCGATGAAGAAGTTGCAACTGGCGGTCACGGCGGTTTTGGCGCTGGGGCTCTCGGGGGGGGCGGCGGCCCGGCCTCTCGTGGCCGCAGACCGGTTCGTGACCCTCCAGCAGGGCGAGGTCGAGGTGGGCTTGGACGCCGTGCTGGGGCTCTCCTCGGGCAAGGCCGGGGGGCAGGTGGCGCTGGATACTGGCTACCGGCACGACCGCCACGGGGGCGTGTCCGTGGCGGTCGGGGTGCTGGACGAGGTCGAGGTCGGAGCCGCGCTCATGGGGGTCCGATGGGACCGGGATGCCGGCTCAGAGTTCGGGGGCGTCGAGATGTACGGGACCTTCGGGTTCCTGCCGATGCTCGGTGTCGAGGTGGGGCTCCTCGTGTCGAACTTCGCGCGCCAGGGGGACGAGGTGTCACTGCACCCTGCGGTGCGCGTGGGAATGCCGTTCCGCTTCACACTGATTGAAAGCGTGTTCGCTGTGTTCTCGCGTACGGACCTCCTGGTGGGAATCCGCGAGGACGGGACCGGGGCCGAGTGGTTCACCGACTTTGGGTGCACCGCCAACGTGACGCCGTGGTTGTTCGTGGAGGCCTACGCCGGCTTGTCGCAGGCCCTTGCGGGCGGTGGGGCCGCTGCGCCTCTGTTTGGGGGCATTGTCGAGGACCGTGGCCGCCTCGGGATCCCGGCGGGACTCGGGGTGGGCGTGACGCTGTTTCGCAGGCTCGACCTCTTCGCCTCCTTCAACTTCGAAGACCTTCGCACACGGAAGTCGGATTTCAGGAATCTGTCTGTTTCCGCGGCATTTCGGTTCTGAGGGCTGGCTCCGACGCCAGGGCGCGGTCGGCGCGAGACCCTCCTGTTGCCGCAATGCTTGACGCACCCAAGGGAAGCATGGATACTCGGCGCCCGTCGTCGCCCGGGGGCACCTTGGGCCCTCGCGTCCGGCCTCGCGCAGAAGGGTGGGGCGGTTGAAGACGGTCATCCTGGACAAGATCGGTTCGGTCACTCTCAACTGCCACCTGTCCGCGGTCGTGCGGGTCGGGGACGAGGTCGAGGCTGTCGAGGGCGGGGTCGTCGCGGTCCGTGTGCTGACCTCCAAGAGCACTTACAACCGCCTGGAGCTCCCGAGCGGCCGCCTGTCGAAGGTGAAGCCAGGGGACATCGTGGCCGGGGCACTCGGTCACCGCAAGGGCCTGGTGGGGTACTCGGGGCACCTCCCGGAATCGGTCCGCCCGGGGGATTGCCTTCAGATTCTCAATACGGGCGGGGTCATCGGCGTCTGCGACAGCATCAACCCGGACCTAGGGCGACCCTTCGATTGCGAGGTGATCGGTCAGGTCCTCGCGTTTCCGTACCTGGGCGAGCGGATCGGGGTCCCGGCGCACATCTCGCAGGGGGCCTTGCCCATCACGCGCGTCCTGGACGTGAAGGGGGTCCCCGTGGTGGCCGTGGTGGGCTCCTCGATGAACGCGGGCAAGACCGAGGCCGCGTGCTCCCTCGTCCAGGCCTTCACCCACCGGGGCCTGCGGGTCCATGCGGGGAAGGCGACGGGGGTGTCGCTGCGCCGAGACATCCTGGCCATGGAGGACGCGGGTGCGCGCCGCACGCTGATCTTCACGGACTTTGGGGTCGTCACGACGACCGCCGAGAACGCCCCGGCCACCGCGCGCTCCCTGCTGACTCGACTGGCCGCGGACGGCCCCGACGTGATCGTCTTGGAACTCGGGGACGGGCTGCTCGGGCTGTACGGCGTGGACGCGATCCTCGACGACGAGGCGGTCCGGGCCTGCCTGCGGGCCGTGGTGCTGGCCGCGAGCGACCCGGTTGCGGCCTGGGGAGGGGTTCGCCTGTTGCGGGAGCGCCACGGGCTTCAGACCACGGTCGTGACGGGACCGGCCACGGACAACGCTGCAGGCACAGGCCTGATCGAGCGCCACCTCGGGGTGCCGGCCATCAACGCGCGCTCGGACCCGCAAGTGCTGGCCCGCACGGTCCTTCAGGCCATGGGGTTGGAACAGGCGGGGCGGTAGGGGGACGCAGATGGGGGCGACTGACGCCATCCCGGTGGCGGTCATCGGGGGGACCGGGTACGTGGCCGGGGAGGTCCTGCGGCTTTTGGCCGGGCACCCGGACTTCGTCGTGGCCTCGGTGGTCTCGCGCTCGCACGCGGGGGAGTCGGTCGTGCGGGCCTTCCCTCACCTGGAAGGGGTGCTCCCGCACGACATGGTCTTCGAGGCGTTCGATTCGTGGGTCGGCCAGGCGTGGCGGTCCGGGGTAGTGCGTGGGGTGTTCCTGGCGCTGCCACACGGAGAGACCTCGCAGGTCGTGGCGCGCCTGTTGGATGGCCAGGGGCCTCCAGACGCACACCTTGTGGACCTGTCCGCGGACTTTCGCTACCCGGACGCGGCACAGTTCGAACGCGTGTACGGAATCGAGCACGCGGCAAGGGGGCATCTTCCGGGTTTCGTGTGCCTGGTCCCGGAGCAACACGAGGGCGGCCCGATCCGCCACGCGGCCCAGCCCGGCTGCTTCGCCACTGCGGTGACGCTCGCAGCCTGGCCCTTCGCGGCCATGGGTCTCGTCGAGGGGGCGGTCTTTGCGTCCGCGGTCACCGGGTCGTCCGGGAGCGGGCGGACCCCCCGCGAGACCACGCATCACCCGGCGCGCCGCAGCGACCTCTTCGCGTATTCCCCCCTCTCCCACCGCCACGAGCCGGAGATGGGCCGCCTGATCGCGTGGCCGGGCGCAAAGCCCTGGGAGGTAGAGTTCGTGGCCCACTCGGGGCCGTTCGTGCGCGGCATCCACGCGACCGTGCGGATGACACTGCGAGAGCCGGTCTCCGCGGAGCAACTCGTGAGCCAGGTCAACGACTGGTACTCCGCACGGGGGCGGTTCGTGCGGGCCTCCCTGGCGATGCCGCACCTGACGAGCGTGGTTGGGACCAACCGGTGCGCGATCGGGGTCGCGGTCCGGGGGCGTACCCTCGTCGTCACTTCGGTCCTGGACAACCTGGTCAAGGGTGCTGCGGGTGGGGCCGTGCAGTGGATGAACCGGGCGTTCGGGCTCGCAGAGGACCGGGGGCTTTTGCTCGCGGGACCTGGCTGGTTCTAGGAGGCGGTGCGAATGGATGTGGCCGCGACGGCCTCTGCGCTCTTCGATGTGTACGCCGCGCTCCCGCTCGAGATCGTGGGCGGGGCAGGGGTTGTGCTGCGGGCGTCGGACGGGCGCGAGTACCTCGACTTTTACGGAGGGCACGCAGTGGCGCTGCTGGGGCAGGGGCACCCGCGGGTGCTTGCGGCCCTGGAGCGCCAGGCCCGGACCCTGACCTTCCAGAGCAACCTCGTGTCCATGGAGGTCCGCGAGCGGGCGGCCAGGAGGCTTTGCGCCTTTGGGCCTCCGAGCCTGACCCGTGTCTTCTTCGTGAACAGCGGGGCCGAGGCGAACGAGAACGCGCTGAGGCTCGCCTTCCGGGCGACGGGGAGGCGGCGCGTGGTCGCCGTGGAGGGCGCGTTTCATGGTCGGACCGCGGCGGCAGGAGCGGTCACCCACGGTTGCGACAAGTGGTACGGTTTTCCGGAGCGGCCCTTTCCGGTCACCTTCGTGGGCTACAACGACGCGCAGGCGCTTTGGCGCGAAGTGCGCGAGGACGTGGCCGCAGTCATTGTGGAGCCGGTGCAGGGTGTGGCTGGCGCGCGGGCCATGTCCGCGGAATTCCTGGGGGCCGCGCGCGAGGCCTGCGACCGGCAGGGCGCGGTGCTGATCTTCGATGAGGTGCAGTGCGGGATGGGGCGCACCGGCCACCCGTTCGCGGCTCAAGCATACAAAGTGACGCCGGACGTGCTGACCGTGGCCAAGGGGCTTGCCGGGGGCTTCCCGGCCGGGGCGGTCCTGGCGCGGGAGGAGGTCGCCTCGTGCGTGGGGCATGGGGACCTGGGCACCACGTTCGGTGGAGGGCCGCTCGCGTGCGCGCTTGTCGAGGAGGTGATTAACACCATCGAGAAGGAGGGCCTTCTGGAAAGGGTCCGCAGGTTGTCCGAGCGGATGCGGGAGGCGTGCGTGGTCGGGCCGGTGGAGGCGGTCCAGGGGATGGGATTCCTCTTGGGCCTGCGGACGAGGCCCGAGGCGAAGCGCGTGCTGGAAGGTCTGCGGGAGCGCGGGGTCCTGGCCGGGGCGAGCCGCGACCCCCACGTGGTGCGGCTTTTGCCCCCCCTGACCCTCGAAGACTCGCACGTCGACCGGCTGCTGGAGGCCCTGGACTCGATCCCCCGAGCGTGAGGAGCGACGATGACCCGACCCCTGAGCCACGAGGCGGACATGGAGGCCCTGAAGCGGGCCGTGCCCTACCTGAAACTGTTTCACGACAAGATTTTCGTCGTCAAGGTCGGCGGCGAGGCCGCGGGCGAGGATGGACGGCTGTCACTCGCGGAGCAGGTCCGGGTCCTGTGGGAACTGGGGATCCGGGTCGTGCTGGTGCACGGAGGCGGGCCTCAGACGAGCGCATTGTGCGAGCGTCTTGGGGTCGAGCCCCGGTTCGTGGCCGGGCGGCGGGTCACGGATGAGGCCGCGCTCGAGGCGACGGTGATGACGCTGAACGGGACCGTGAACACGGCCTGGGTCGCGACCCTTCGAGGGCTTGGCGTCCCGGCGGTGGGCGTGTCCGGGGTGGACGCGGGGCTCGTGCGCACCCGCAGGCGGCCTCCGGTACAGGTGGAGGGTGCGAGCGAGGCGGTGGACTTTGGGTTCGTCGGGGACATCGAGGGGGTGGACCCCGCCTTACTCCTTGCCCTCTTGGAGGGTGGTTTCCTGCCCGTGGTCAGCCCGGTGACCGCGGCCTCGGACGGGACTGTGCTGAACGTGAACGCGGACACGGTGGCCGCGGCGCTGGCCGTGGCCCTGCGTGCGGACAAGTTGATCCTCGTGACGGGCGTGCCGGGGCTCCTCGAGGACGCGGGGGACCGGGCGTCGCTCGTCAGTTACGTGGACCTCGACGGCGTGCAGAAACTCAAGGAGCGAGGCGTGGTCAGCGGCGGGATGCTGCCCAAGGTCCGCGCGGCGGAGGATGCCTTGCGCGGCGGGGTGCGGCGCGTGCACATCATCGGGTGGCGGGAGCCGTCCTCGCTCCTCATCGAGGTCTTCACCAACGATGGGGCCGGGACCCTGATCGTGCGGGACCTCGATGACCTGTCCCCCTCGGAACAGAAAGGTGCGGGCCCGGGATGACGGACGAGGAGACCCTCGCGTTCCATCGGGACCTTGTCGCGATTCCCTCGGTGTCGGGGGACGAGGGGGCCGCGGCCTCGTTTGTGGCCGACGTGCTGTGGGCGCGTGGGGTCGAGGTTCAGATGGTCGGCCGAAGCGTGCTTGCGGTGGCGGGCGGTGGGCAAGGCCCCTTTCTCGCCCTGAACAGCCACCTCGACACGGTGCCGTCGTCGCCCGCGTGGACACGCGACCCGTACCGACCCGAGCGGGTCGGGGGGAGGGTGTACGGGCTCGGTGCGAACGACGCGAAGGCGTCGGTCGCGGCCATGGTGGCCGCGTTCCTGCGAGCCGGGGGGAAGGGGGCGCACCTGGTCCTGATGCTCGCCGAGGCAGAGGAGACCGACGGGTCCGGGACGAAGACGCTGGTCCGCGCGGTGGCGGATTGCGGCATCGCGCTCGGTGCGGCGGTCATCGGGGAGCCGACGGGGCTCGACCTGTGCGTGGCCCAGATGGGGCGGATGGTCCTCGGGTTGACCGTGCGGGGAGAGGCGTGCCACGTGGCCTACCGCAGGGCCTTGGGCCGCGAGAACCCGCTGGTGGTCCTGGCGCGGGACATCGTGGCGCTCTCGGAGGCCGATTTGGGACCCCCAGACCCCTTGCTCGGGCCGGCCATCGTGGAGGCGACCATGGTGCGTGGGGGTGTCGCGGTGAACGTGGTGCCGCCGGAGGTCTCGTGCACGCTGGATGTGCGGTTCGGACCTGGACTCGCCCCGGAAGAGGTGATGGAGCGGCTTCGACAGGGCGTGTCTGGGGCGCTGGAGCCCATCGAGGAACTTCTGCGTCCGTGCGCCATCGCGCCGGACCACCCGCTGGTGCGGGCGGCGTTGCGTGCGAGGCCCGGGGCGAGGCTTTATGGCTCTGCGGGGCTGTCGGACTGGACCGCCTTCGAAGGAGTTCCGGGTCTGAAGGTGGGCCCGGGGCAGTCCGCGCGCTCCCACCAGGCGGACGAGTACGTCCTGGAGGAAGAGGTCATCGAGGGGGCCCGGTTCTACGAGGCACTGATCCGGGAGTACGCGGCATCGGGGTGAGCCGGCAAGCCGACCGTCCGCCCCCGAGTCACATCAAAGGCACGAGCGCTGCCGCGCCCAAGATCCCAGCGTCCTCCCACAGGGCACAGGGGACCACCCGGGCCGCGGCCAGGACCGCCGGGAACGTGCGGCGGGGGAGTTCCTCGAACAGGGCCGGCGAGAAAAGGGGGAAGGCTCGCGCGATGCCACCAGCCAGGACCACGAGCCTTAAGTTGAGCAAGTTCAGGAGGCCCCCGATGGTCACGGCCAGGCGGCGGCCCATCTCGGCGAAGTAGGAGCGACAACGCTCGTCCCCGGCCACGGCCGCATCGAAAAGGCGCCTGGGCAGGTCCGGGTCCTGGACCTCGGCCTCGGTCACATCCCCGAACAGGCGGTCCCGCATAGCCCAGGCGCGTAAGGCGTTGAACGAGGCGTATTGTTCGAGACAACCGCGACCCCCGCACCCGCACGGTGCGCCCTCGGGCTCGACGACCATGTGGCCGATCTCGCCAGCCATGCCATCGGCCCCACGATAGACGTCACCGCACAGATAAAGCCCGCCCCCGACCCCGCTGCCGAGCGTGAGCAGGGCGAAGTCCCCGGCGCCTCGCCCCGCGCCGTAGCGTGCCTCGCCCAGGGTTACGACGTTCGCGTCGTTGTCCAGGTGGACCGGGAGGTGGAGACGGTCGCGGAGGAGGTCCGCGAGCGGCAGGTCGCGCCAGGCCGGGAAGTTGGGCGACTGGATGACCACCCCGTCCCGATGCCGGATGACGCCGGGGACGCCCACGCCCACCCCAAGTAGCGCATCGAGGTCGGACGCGCTCGCGAGCTCGCGCACGGTCGCGGCTAGGCGTTCCACCACGCCCGAAGGGGTCCGGTCCTGGGGGTCCAGGGGCGCCACCAGAGTGCGGACGACCTGGTCCCGTTGGACAAGACCCGCCTTGACACGCGTGGCCCCGAGGTCCACGCCGACTGCGAGTGACCTGGACACCTGGCCCTCCCCGGCCCGCAGCCGTCTACCATAACCGAGCCAAGAAGCCCTCGTCCTCCAGAAGGCGTGACTCGGCCGCCTCGAGGTCCTGGAGGGTGTCAATCTCGAGCCACCCGAGCCCGGAGAGGTCGCATGTGGACGCAGGCAGACCCTGGTCCACCAGGACCTGCAGCACGTCCTCCGCGACCGCTGCGTCCCCCCGGGCGCTTCGGGCCTCGCTCATCGCCTGGCGGTAGGCATCCCAGGCCCTCGCCCGCACGAGCGTCATCCCGATGTACCCCGCGTCATAGTGGTCCAACCCCTTGGAGATTGCGCGGACGCGACCGTCTGCGTCCAGTTGGACCTTCATGTCGTCCGGTCCCAGGGTCCGGTCCCGGTCCACGGCGGCAACGATATCGCCCTCGGCAGCGAGCAGACGACCCGCGAAGGCCCAGGGGTAAATGTGATCTACGTTCATCAGGAGGAAGTCGCCGGGCGTCCTGTGGTCCTCGCATCCTTGTGTGCCGGCCACCTGATCAAGCCCAGCGAGGACCGACAGAAGATTGCCCTTCTGATAGTCATGGTTCCACGCAACCAGGGCCCCGCGCGCCTCGGCCTCGACGAGGGCTGCAACCATCTCACCCCGGTAGCCCACGACCACCACGAGCCGACCGTCCAGGTCTTCTCCGTCGGATTCGCGCCCGAGCACCTTCCGCGCGAACCGGATCGTGTACGACAAGAGGGGCCAGCCCGCGCACGAGACCATGGCCTTGGGCACCGAGTCCGTCAGGGGACGAAGCCTCATGCCCATCCCGGCGGCCAGGATGACCACGTACGCTGGGGGTCGTATCGTCATGGCAGGACCTCCTCGAGTTCCCGGAGGTCCGCGATGGTCCTCACCCCTGGGAAGCGGGCCTCGAACTCCTCGCGGGTGAAGGTACCGACCTTGCCCACGAACGCGACCCCGCAAGCCATCGCGCGCTCGGCGTCCTTCAGGGAATCGCCCACGAAGACTATCTCGTCCGGGCGAACTCCGAACCACTCTTGGACCACCCGAAAGTGGTCTGCGCCCTTGTAGAAGTTCTCGCGCGCCCCGAGCACGAGGTCAAAGGAGACCCCGTCGTGGCGCGCACAGAACTCGTCCACTAGTTCCTGGAAGTTGTTGGACGAGACGACGACCTTGAACCCCCGCTCGCGGAGGGCCCGGACCGCCTCGCGGGCCTCCTCGGAGAACGTCTCCGCGAAGAACCCCGCGAGTTTGCGCTGCTCGAATTCGGCGGCAGCGGCCTCGTTCCGGGCGTCGTTTGGGTGCAGGATCTCGACCTGCTGCCGAAACGGGATCCCGGAAGTCTCGATGTACTGACGCCGCGCCAGGGCCGGGTCGGTCGCGAACCAACGATGCAGGACGTCCGCTGCCACGTCCGCAAAGCCGCCCATGGTGTCCACGAGCGTGCCATCGAAGTCCATGACCACGACCTTGCACATGGCCACACGAGCCCCCAGGGCATTGGCTCGCCGCCCCGACCGGCGCGCGAACATTACGGGGCGACCGAGGCCCCTGTCAACCGTACGATTGCGCACGAGCCCGATTGCTGCTAGAAGACCGTCGCGGCTTGTAGGGCTGTCTGTCAGGCAAGGAACTCTTGCGAGAAAGGGTTTGGACGATGGCGGAGAAGAAGCCAATTGCGCCGGCCCAGGGCCGGCTCGGGGTCTTGGTCGTGGGGTACGGGGCCGTGGGCACGACTCTGATGGCCGGGACCATGCTCGTGCGCAGGGGCCTGGGGCGACCCATCGGCTCCTTGACGCAGATGGGGACGATCCGTCTGGGCAAACGCACCGAAAAGCGCGTGCCCAAGATCAAGGAGTTCGTGCCGCTCGCGGGCCTCGAGGACCTCGTCTTTGGCGGGTGGGACATCTTCCCGGACTCGGCGTACGAGGCGGCCCTCAAGGCGGCGGTCTTGAGGCGGGAGCACCTCGATGCGGTCCGCGATGAGCTCGAGACCCTGCGGCCCATGCCCGCCGTGTTTCGACGCGAGTACGTCAAGCGCCTGGACGGCCCGAACGTCAAGAAGGGCGGGTCGTGGTGGGACCTGGGCCAGCAACTGATCGAGGACATCGAGCGGTTCCGGAAGGACCACAGCTGCGACCGACTGGTCATGCTCTGGTGCGCGAGCACCGAGACCTTCCTGGCGGAGGGGCCGCAGCATCAGGATTTGTCCGCGTTCGAGGCCGCGATGAAGGCCGACGACCCCGCCATCGCGCCGAGCATGGTCTATGCCTGGGCCGCCCTGAAGACACGGACACCGTTCATCAACGGTGCGCCCAACCTGACCGTGGACATCCCGGCCATGATGGACTGGGCCACTGCCGAGAAGGTGCCCATCGCGGGCAAGGACTTCAAGACCGGGCAAACCCTCATGAAGACTATCCTTGCGCCGGGATTGAAGGCGCGGCTGCTCGGACTCCTCGGGTGGTACTCGACGAACATCCTCGGCAACCGGGACGGGGAGGTCCTGGATGACCCGGGCTCCTTCAAGACGAAGGAAGAGAGCAAACTCTCGGTCCTGAACACGATCCTCCAGCCTGACCTCTACCCGGACCTGTACGGGCATTTCCACCACGTGGTCCGCATCAACTACTACCCCCCACGGGGCGACAACAAGGAGGGCTGGGACAACATTGATATCTTCGGGTGGCTCGACTACCCGATGCAGATTAAGATTGACTTCCTGTGCCGGGATTCCATCCTGGCCGCCCCGGTCGCCCTGGACCTGGTCCTGTTCATGGACCTGGCTCAGCGGGCCCGCATGGGCGGCATCCAGGAGTGGCTGTCGTTCTACTTCAAGAGCCCGATGGTCGCGCGGGGCCTTTACCCGGAGCACGACCTCTTCATCCAGTTGACGAAACTGAAGAACACCCTGCGCTGGCTGATGGGCGAGGATCTGATTACCCACCTCGGAACGGAATACTACGGATATTTCGATGAAAAGTGATATCCCTCGACAGCAACAGGAGAGTGCTCCCAGCGAGACCTTCGTTCAGCGGGAGACCTCGACGCGAGAAGACGCGGTCATCACCGGGCGATGCTGCTGCGTGGTCCCGTACCGGGCGTCCGAGGGCGTCCGGTCGGTCAGGACCGTGCCCGCGACCAAGGACGCACCGATGAAGAACAGGATAACAATCATCCACGGGATACCCGCCAACGCCACCAACATAAAGATGAAGTAGTAGCCGTCGCGCTTGCTGAAGGGCAGGAGGTACTGGACCAAAAACCGCCGAAACCACGAGGCCCCGGGGGTTCCACTGAAGGAAACCCGTCCGCTGTCCGTATGCCCGTGGGCCAAGAGCCTCGCGTAGGTCACCCAGTAGGCTGGCAGCGACAAGACGACCGCGACCACCGCGAGCCCAAGCAGGACACTTCCAAACGTCCCACCCACAGCCTGTGCCGTCCCGTAGCCCGTGGCCAGCGCGAAGACCAGTGTCGAGATGTCATCGAGGACGGTATCGAGCCAGGCCCCAAGCCTAGAGGTCCGGTACTTGAGGCGCGCGACCTCGCCGTCGCAGCCATCGAAGATGGATGAGAACTGCATCAGGATTGCGCCGGCCACGAACTGCTGGAGCGCCATCAAGGCCGCGGCCCCGAGGGCCATCGAGAACGCCATCAACGACAGCATGTTCGGTGTGATCGGGGTCTTAACCAGGGCCGACGAGAGCGCGACGGAGATGGGACGGTTGATGGTGCGTGAGATGAGGCCATCCACGGACTTGCGCAGGGAGCCGAGCAAGACCCGGCGGGCCTCGCGCCTCGTGTCGGGGTTGACGACAGGGATGGCGGGCATGCGGAGTGCGACGCGTCGGGTCGCACTCGCCACGGCCCGGGCGTAGGCCTTGTCCGGCGACTCGTCTTCGGAGAGAAACTGGTTACGCAGCGTCTTGGAGATGCGCAAGACCGGGCGCCCCCCATGTTGCGGCTCGAGCGCTAGGACCTCCCCCTCTGCGGTGCGGGCCGCGGCGATCTCGTAGCCGAGCCTCGTGGGGCCGACCACCTCTCCCGGGTACAGGATCAGGTCGTGCGAGCCGTGCAGACTGCTGGCTGCGCGCAGTCCCGAAAAAGACAGCATGGCGCGGGCTCGCTCCGCGAGCCCCATGCCCAAGAGGTTCACCGGCTTGCGCCTTGGGGGCGAGAACGGTGCCTCCTCCAGGACGATAAACTCGGCAGGCATGGCGTCGTGTCGTCCTCCTCGTTTCAGGTCGGCCCTGCAAGGCCGCTGGATAGTCCTGCAACAAAAGTGCCGAAGAGGCCTGCTCGGAGAAACCGTGCTTTGGCGCTTTCCAAGCCCCAAGCGTACAGGCGTCTCGCCGCGTCATTGCAGGCGGACGCCTGGATGAGACATGCTCCATTCGACCAAAATCATGTAAGATGAATCCGCCAAAACCGCGGGAGGGCCCTGCAGTCATGAGGAGGCAGTTCGTCAGCCTGTACGCGGCCATCGCCTGGTGCGCGTGTTCCGGGTACTCCGTGGTACCCAGGGACCCTGGCGACCTGGCGGCGCCGGACCCCGGCGTGTCGGGCTCGGACGAGGCGGGCCCGAAGGACGCAGGCATGGGAGAGCCGGACACCCCGGCCGATGCGTTCGTGCCGGAGGCCGGGGACACCGTGGAGGATTTCGGCCCTGGGGAGATGCCCAAGGACTCGGGGATGGACGACTTGGGCCCCGAGGATCCAGGTCTTTCGGACCTTGGGCAGGAGGTCGGGCCCATGTCTGGCCAGATCCGCGTGGTCCCCCCCTTGATTGACTTCGGATTCTGGCCAGGCGGTGTGAGCGTGGAGATCCCGTTCGCTGTCCAGAACGTCGGCCCGGGTGCGCTGATGCTGACGAAGTTCTGGCTGTCCGGGGACCCCTCCTTCACCCTCCTTCTGGGCTACGACCCCAAGGTCCTGCCCGACAAGATCGAGTACGACATCCCCGACACCATCCTGAAGGCAGGCGCCTCGTTCAACGGCAAGGTGAAGTTCACGCCCCTGCAAGAAAAGGAGGCGCACGCCGAGATGCGAGTCTTCTCGAGCGACCCTGCTTACCCGGACGGCTACCTCGTGCACATCCTGGCCAACAAGAAGGTGCCGTGCCTGAAATTTACGCCCGCTGCCCTGGACTTCGGTGCGCACGTGGTCGGGGACCAGGCGGACCTCGAGACGCGCTTGGACGCCTGTGGCGAGCTGCCCCTCGTGGTCTCGGGGGTCGCCCTGCCTGCCCAGGCCGAGGCCGCCGGGTTCTCGCTCGGGTTCGAGAAGTTCCCTTTGGGCCTGGCCCCTTCGCCAGCCGCCCCGCTGACCCTGAATCCCGGTGAGCGAGTGACCCTGCGCGTTCGCTACGCCCCGACCCAGGCGAGCCCCAAGGACGACCAGGGCCTTCCCATCCCGCAGTCCTACGAGGTCGTCGTGTCGGACAACACGTTCACGGGGTCCTCGTTCCTGCCGGTGAGCGGCTTCGCGGTGACGGAGGCATGCGCGATGCCCGTGATCCGGGTGGCCGAGGGGACCACGGTGTCGGCCGGGACCCTCTTGCACCTGTCAGGCCAGTCCTCGTACTCGCCGTTCGGCCAGGTGGTCGCGTGGCGCTGGTCGGTCTCCCAGCCTGCCGGCAACAACGGCACCCTGCTCCCGTCCGCGTCTGCCGCCGAGCCCACCTTCCTGGTCGGGGTGCCTGGCGAGTACGTCTTCGGGCTCGAGGTGGACGATTCCGCAGGCTCCGGGTCGTGCCAGGAAGCGAGGGTGACAGTCACAGTGTCCCAGGCGGAGACCGCCACATTCCTGCTCACCTGGCGAAGCGTGAACCCCTTCACCCCCGAGCCCCCCTTCCTGGGCCAGGACCTAGACCTGCACCTGTTGCACCCGAAGGCCGCCGGTGTGGACGCGGACCAGGACGGCAAGCCGGATGGGTACTATGACATCCCGTGGGACTGCTTCTGGTTCAACCCCACCCCGAACTGGGACAACCTCCAGCCAACGGCCTGGTGGGACGACGACGCGCGGCTTCTGTACGACAACACGGACGGCTCCGGCCCGGAGGTGATCGTGATGGGGCTCAAGTGCTTGGCCCAGAACAGTTATCGTGTCGGGGTGCACTTCTTCGATGACCATGGCTATGGCCCGGTGGACGCGACCATCCAGGCATACGTGTCGGGGGTCCTCGCGTGGCAGGGCCAGGCGCGGCTTGAGAACCTCGACCTCTGGGACGCGGCGGTCTTCCACTGCGGTAGCCGCAGTGTGAGCGCGACCCCGGGACCGGTCATCAAGCACAACTACAAGAATCCGAGTTTTGTGGTCCCGCAGTGAGGAGCCCGCACCTTCCGGGGCCTGGCGTCATGCCCCGCTCCGCACCATTCTCGCTCGAACGCCGCGTGCTCTTCGTGGCGGCCTTGGGCTCGTTGCTGTCGTCGTTGTCGTCGTCCATCGTGGGGGTGGTGCTGCCCCGCGTCGGCGAGTGGGCCGGCTTGGGGGTCCAGGACGTGGCGTGGGTGACCCTGGTCCCGATGCTCGTGATCGCGGTGTGCCTGATCCCGGCTGGCTGGGCTGGCGACACATTTGGGCACTGGACGACGTACGTGGCGGGCAGCGCCTTCGCCACCGTGGGGAGTCTCGGGTGCGCCCTGGCCCCGGACTTCGCGGTCCTGCTTGTCTTTCGCGGAGTCCAGGGGGTCGGAGCGGCTTTGGCCATGGCCTCGGCCCCGGCCCTGGTGACCTTGGCCACGGCCCCGACCCGTCGCGGTGGCGCCCTGGGTGTTACCTCCTCCGCCCTTTACGTGGGACTTACGCTCGGGCCGCCGCTCGGTGGCTGGCTCGATTCACTCGCGGGCTTCCGGGCGGTGTTCTACGCGCAGGTCCCCCTCTCGCTCGTGCTCTTCACCGTGTGCCTGAAGGGGCTCCCGAGGTCGGGGTGGCTTGGAGGGCCCGCCCGCGAGCCCGGCGGGAGGCGTCCGCCCCTCCTCGACCTCCACCTGTTCACGAACCGGTCGTTCGTGTCCGCGACACTCGGGGCCTTCCTGAATTACGTGGCCCTGTTCCATGCGAACTTCTTGCTCCCTTTCTACCTCGTGGACGAGCGCGGGATGGACACGGGCCACGCGGGCTCCCTCCTGATGGTCATGCCGCTCCTGATGTCCGTGGTGGCGGGCCCGAGCGGGAGCCTGTCTGACCGGATGGGCAGCCGGTCCCTAGCCTCCGGTGGGATGCTCCTGATGGCCGCTGGGCTGTGGCTCCTCGCCATGTGCGACGCCGCGTCGCCGCTCGGGCTCGTGGTTGCGACCCAGGTCTTGATGGGCGTGGGGACCGGGGTCTTCGTGGCACCCAACACAAGCACCCTGATGGCCTCGGCGCCTCGCCAGGTCCAGGGGACAGCTGCCAGCGTGATGGCCCTGGCCCGGACAGGCGGCATGATGGTGGGCACGGCAATGGCTGCAACCGTGCACGAGGCGGTGCTCGCGGCCGGAGTCAGGGAGGGAATGACCGCTGCGGAGGCGGGCGTGAGCGGCCTTCAGGCTGCCTGGCGAATCGGGGCGGTCGTGGCGCTCGCGGCGGCCGGGGTTGTGCTCGTCCGATCGAAGGAAAACCACGTTTGAGCCGCTATGTGGTAAACTGTCACCGCGTTCTGCCGGAGGGACGATGATGAAGGTCTGTCCGAAATGCGGAAAGAAATGGCCCGCGACCGGGAAGTTCTGCCCGATGGACGGGACTCCTTTGGTGGCCGAGGCCGAGGAGTCGGATACGCGTCCGACGCGCATCCTGAGGGCCGATGAGATCCCGACTGCGGCCGCACCGTTGAGTGAGGCCGGGCCGTCGCGGGCCGAGTTGGCCAGGCCTGCCCCGGCGGAGCCGTCCACTGCTCCTGCGGCGACAAAGCCCGAGACCCCGAAGCACCCGGCCGCTGCTCCTGTCGGGCCAAAGGAGTCCCCAGAGCCTGAGGAGGACATGTCACCCACGGAGCCGGACCGTCCAGGGACATTCTCTGAGACGAAGTGGTTCATGATCGGGGACCACATCAAGGACGAGGAGATCGAGGCGTCCGACCTGCCGGTGGAGGACCTCCAGGAGATCTACAAGCGCACGGGGGTCCTGCCGGAGGAGGTCCGCAAGAAGTACTCGTTGAGATATGGCACCGACGAGGACCGGTCGTCCGGTCGGGGCTCGGGAAAGAAGAAGTGACCTGGTCCCCAGGCGGTGCGCCCGCCCTTGTCGTTTGGGTGTCACGTCCAGGATGACGATGCCGCACAGTCTTGATGCCAAGGACGCCGGCTTTGTGGGGCCGGTCCTCGTGCGCCTGTTCGGGGTGGAGATTGGGGAGGTTGCGGGGTTCCTCGCGGGGCGTTCGACCGGCGAGGCGCCGGCCATTGCATGGGAGGTGTTCCCCGAGGTGCACGTGAAGTGCCCGGATCGGGAGGTCGCGCGAGCCGTGCTGGAGCGGTTCGGCTCGCGGGTCTTCGCGGTCGGCGAACGGTCATTCGAGGCCGCGGTGGGCGCGGCCCTGGTCGCGGCGGGCTGGACGCTCGCAACCGCCGAGTCGTGTACGGGGGGGCTGATCGGGCATCTGGTGACGAACGTCCCAGGGTCCTCGCACTACTATCGCCTGGGCATCGTGGCCTACTCCAACGAGGCCAAGGTCCGGCTACTCGGGGTCCCGGAAGAGGTGATTGCACGGTACGGGGCGGTCTCGGAGCCGGTGGTCCGCGCGATGGCGGAGGGGGTCCGAACCCTGGCTTGTGCGGACGTGGGCGTCTCGGTCTCTGGCATCGCAGGTCCTTCGGGGGGGACCCCGCAGAAGCCCGTTGGGACCGTGTGGATGGCCGTGGCGGGACCGATGGGGACTCGGGCCGTGCTCCGACGCCTGCACGGGGACCGGGCGAGCGTCAAGCGGGCCGCGGCCTGGCACGCGCTCGATTTGGTGAGGCGATTGGCCATCGGCGAGGAGCCCCTGTGAAAAGGGGTCGCCTCGAACAGTGGGACGGTGGTCGGAGGATGACGATGGGCGAGGCGGGGAGGACAGATGACCGGCGGGTGAGCGATGACGTCCTCGCGCTGATCGTGGAGCCGCCTCTCCCGGTCGCCAATACCTTGCTCGAGGAGGCGAGGCGCCTTGCGGGCCGTCTGGGGGAGATTGCCGGGGCCCTCAAGTGGATGAGACCGCACCGTTACGCGGCCCCGCTCGCCATCAGGCTTTCGGTCGAGGCGGGATTGGGGAGCGAAGCCCTGGACCCTCTGGGCGATGCGGTCATGGAACCCGTGGGTCGGGCCGCAGAGATTCTGACCCGGGGGCGGGAGGAGTTCGCGGTCCAGCTGGGTCCGGTGGGAGTCGAACCGTGTGGGGATCGAGCGGTGATTCGGTCGCGGCTCGTGTCGGCCAGGCCCGAGGACCTCGCCTCGTTTCTCGGCGGCGTCGAGGACCACCTCGGGGTCCTCGACATGCACGCGACGAGCGCCGAGGCCGTGCGGGTGTGCCTGGGCGTGGTCCCAGCCGAGCACCTCGATGCGGTCCGCGCCGCCATCGAGCCCAAGGAGACCCCGGTCGCGGGGTGGCTTCTCGGCGGGGTGTGCCTGGCCCTTGCAACGGTGGACTCTGACTTGGGCCTGCTCGAGGCGAAACGCCTGCGGTTTCTTCCGCTCAAGCGCCTAGGGTCCAGGCGCTAGTGTGCTCGCCCGCCTCTTGTGATAGGCTCGAAACCGCGAGGAGGTGGCGCATGGCGAAGGACACCAGGACACCGGTGGGAGATGGAGGCCGCGACGAGCGGGAGCGCAACATCGCGGTCGCGGTCCAGACGATCGAGCGCCAGTTCGGCAAGGGCAGCATCATACGCCTGCGGGAGGGGGAACTGGTGGACCGGGCGGTGGAGGTGATCCCGACCGGCTCCCTGTCGCTCGACATTGCGCTCGGGATCGGGGGGTATCCCAAGGGGCGGGTGGTCGAGATCTACGGCCAGGAGTCGTCTGGCAAGACCACGCTCGCGCTTTTGGCCATTGCGCAGGCCCAGCGGGCGGGGGGACTCGGGGTCTTCATTGACGCGGAGCACGCGCTCGATGTGAACTACGCCCGCAGGCTCGGGGTGAACGTCGAGGATTTGTTGCTTGCGCAACCCGACACGGGCGAGCAGGCCCTGGACATCGCCGAGACCCTGGTCCGCACGAACGCGGTAGACATCGTGGTCGTGGACTCGGTCGCGGCCCTGGTGCCCAAGGCCGAGCTCGAAGGCGAGATGGGGGACTCGCACGTGGGCCTTCAGGCCCGGCTGATGAGCCAGGCCCTGCGGAAACTGTCGGGCGTCATCTCGAAGTCCAAGACGTGCATGATCTTCATCAATCAGGTCCGCATGAAGATCGGGGTCCTGTACGGCAACCCCGAGACGACCACCGGCGGCAACGCGCTGAAGTACTACGCGAGCGTGCGGCTGGACGTGAGGCGCGGCCAGACCTTGAAGGACTCGGAGGGCGGCGGGATCAAGGTGCGCGTCAAGGTGGTCAAGAACAAGATGGCCCCGCCGTTCAAGGAGGCGGAGTTCGACCTCCTGTACGGGCAGGGGATCAACCGGGTGGGCGAGGTGGTGGACCTAGCGGCAGAGGCGGGCGTGCTCGAGCGGAGCGGTTCCTGGTATTCGTACGGAGGGGAGCGGCTCGGCCAGGGACGGGAGCAGGCCATGGCCTTCCTGACCGAGCACCCGGATGTGCTCGCGTCCCTGACCTCCGCAGTCCTGGCCCGGCATGGGATCGGAGCCGTGTCGCAGCAGGCGGGGTGACTGCGATGGTCGCGTGCGCCCCGATGGAGTGGTTGATCCAAAGGGCCTGGGACGGGGAGTCTGGACGCGGTCACTCGTGAGGGTCTGCTCAATGCCAGACGAACAGAGAGCACTGGACCTCTCGGCGCTGCTGCGGTTCGCGGTCGCGCAGGGGGTGTCGGACATTCACATGAAGCCGGGGCGGACGCCCGCATTCCGGCGGGGGGCCGCGGTGGACCTCGTGGGGCCCAAGGGGATGCAGGTGCTCACGGAGCGCGACATCCTTGGACTCTTCGAGGGGGTCCTGGAGGAACACCATCGAGTGCGCTTGAAGGAGACGGGCGAGGTGGACCTCGCGTGGGGCGAGGCCGGGGTCGGGCGGTTCCGGATCAACCTGTTCCGCGGGCGTGTGGGGCACCAGGCGGTCCTGCGGGTGATCCCGGCGCGGATCCCAACCGTGTCAGAACTGGGCCTCCCGAGGGTCGTCGAGCAGATCGCCCAGGAGCGGCGCGGGCTGGTCCTGGTGACAGGGGCTGCCGGCCAGGGGAAGACCACGACCCTGGCCGCGATGGCAGACCTGATCAACCGCCAGCGCGCCTGCCACATCGTCACCATCGAGGACCCCATCGAGTACGTGGTCGAGGACAGGCGCGCGGTGGTGACCCAGCGCGAAGTAGGGACGGACACGCGCTCCTTCTACGACGGGTTGCGGGCCGCGCTCCGGCAGGACCCGGACGTGATCATCGTGGGCGAGATGCGCGACCGCGAAACCATCGAGACCGCGCTGACCGCGGCCGAGACAGGGCATCTCGTCCTGTCCACGCTGCATACGCTTGACGCGCGCGAGACCGTGAACCGCGTCCTCGCGGTCTTTGACCAGGCCTCGCGCGACTACGCGCGGACGCTCATGGCCTCGGTCCTGCGCGCGGTGATCAGCCAGCGGCTGGTGACGCGGGCAGACGGAAAGGGGCGGGTGCCTGCGGTGGAGGTCCTGATCGCCACGGCCAGGGTGCGAGACCTCTTGAAGACCCCGGACGGGGCGGATCAACTGCCCGAGGTGATCGCGCGCGGGTACTCGCAGTACGGGATGCAGACCTTCGACCAGTCCCTGCTGGCCCTGTTTCGGGAGGGACGCATCACCTACGACGAGGCGCTGGCCCACTGCTCGAACCCATCGGACTTCGCGTTGCGGGTGAAGGGAATCACCTCTCAGAGCGGATTCGAGGCGGCCAATGAACACCGAGACGACTTCGGCTGAGATTCGACGGCGATTTTTGTCGTACTTCGAGGTGCATGGCCATCGGGTGGTCCCGAGCCACAGCCTGATCCCCCCGGCGGACCCGACACTGTTGTTCGTAAACGCGGGGATGGTGC